>UOFI01000007.1_pt1 | contig 65102 bp, 64 predicted proteins | sample 1988361 | NCBI WGS metagenome assembly UOFI01 (sample SAMEA4712194, study PRJEB27164) | hydrothermal vent metagenome | biome: marine basaltic hydrothermal vent biome; feature: marine hydrothermal vent; material: mineral | place: Pacific Ocean | collected 2011-06-14/2011-07-23 | depth 1689 m
ATAACCAAGCATCATCAATTTGCATGGCGTCTTGATCTATACCTCAGAGTAATAGATAAACCTAAATAAATTGGATTAAGATGTTCTATCTTACAGGGCCTTATCTTACAGGGCTTGGCGCTCACTTTAAGAAGTGCAGGAAAAAAGGTGCTTTAAGCGTAAAATATTACTATCAGGTCTTAAAACGAAACCGGGGGAGTTTTATATTGTAATGCATGGCCAGCAGGCGGCAGCTGAAAATGCAGCCGCCGGCGATGACTGCGGCCAGGGTGATTTCTATGCCAGAATGCAGCAGGGCGATAAATAACAGTGAGCCTGCCCAGGAGACGGTGGCATATAAAGGGCTGTGAAAAACGATGGGGGGTTCATTGCACAGTATATCGCGGAAAACGCCCCCCATAATGCCGGTCATGACTCCCATAAAGCTGGCAATCAGCCAGGGGCTGCCCATCATGAGTGAGGCCAGTGTGCCGGATATGCCAAAGGTGGCCAGCCCCGCTGCATCGGGAATTAGAAACAGCCGGTGGGACAGGCGTATCAGTCGTGCGGCCAGAAACACAGCAATGGCGCTGCCCAGGGATGCAATAAAAAACATCTGATCCTGAATCCAGAACACTTCTCTGTCCAGCAGCATGTCGCGAAGCGAGCCCCCACCCAGCCCGGTAACGATGGCAATAATAATGACGCCGAACAGATCAAACTGTTTGAAGCCTGCCTTAAGTACGGCGGAGGCTGAGGAGACGATTACCGCAAACAGCGTAATCCAGTACAGGTTGTTGAGTAGTTCCGCTGTCGGGTTCAGGTTCATTGTGATCGTTTATTCCGGCCCGGCTTATTCCGGCCGGGCATCGGCGGGGCTGCTGACAATATAAAGCCAGATAAAGCCGCTGATACCCGCAACCAGTGAGGCCAGAAGAATACCGGTTTTGGCCATAAGCAATAATTCTTCGTTTGCACTGAAACCCAGTTGAGCGACAAAGATAGACATGGTGAAACCGATGCCTGCTAATAGTGAAACGCCGGCGATCTGTGTAAAGCGGGTATTTTGGGGTAACTCTGCCAAACCCAGTTTTAATACCAGCCAGCAGGCTCCGGTAACGCCAATAAATTTACCGAGTACAAGGCCCAGTGATACTCCCAGCATAACCGGATGAGTTAAGGTTGTACTCAGTGAATCCATGGCCAGAGGAATGCCTGCATTGACCAGTGCAAAAACCGGGATGATCATATAGGCAACCGGCAGGTGCCAGGAGTGCTCCAGGCGCTGCAGTGGTGCTTCAACACTGTGTACGCCATTTTCCAGTGTTTGTACCACGGCCCGCAGTTTGTCGTTGGTCATAATGCTTTTTCCCGGTTCATGGCTGGCTTCAAAGCGCTTCATCAGGTCTTTAACATGCTCGCTGAAACGTTCCGGGTTGTATTTTGGGATAGCAGGAACAGTGAGTGCACCCAGTATGCCTGCCAGAGTTGCATGTACGCCAGATTGCAATAACGCATACCATAAGAATACGGCGAGTATAAAGTAGGGTGCGGTTTTACGAACACCGCTCATATTCAGCAGGATCAGTAATGCCAGAATGCCGCCGGCGAGGGCAAGCGGTAAGAGGGCAATGGTTTCGGTATAGAATACGGCGATGACCAGTACGGCCCCCAGGTCATCCACAATAGCCAGCGCCACCAGAAAGGTGATTAATGTTTTAGGCACCCGGCTTGAGAGCAGTGCCAGTGCGCCTATAGCAAAGGCAATATCCGTTGCCATGGGAATGCCCCAGCCGATTGATGCGTCGCCACTGGGGTTAATGGCAAAATAGATGATGGCAGGAACTGCCATGCCGCCAATTGCTGCTGCAATGGGTAATACGGCATTGCGCAGTTTAGCCAGTTCTCCAACCAGAATTTCGCGCTTCAGTTCAAGCCCCACGACAAAGAAAAACAATGCCATCAGGCCGTCATTCACCCAGTGGCTGAGGCTCATTTCCAGTTTCCAGCTGCCGATATTGAGGCTCACCATGGTATGGATGATGTGTTGGTAGGTTTCTGCCAGTGGCCCGTTCGCCAGGATCAGGGCAAGCACCGCCATGCCCATTAAGAGCAGGCCACTGGTGGTTTCCCGGTGTATAAATTCTTCAAAGGGGGTGAGGATTTTATCGAAACTTTTCTCCCAGGGTGCATGATAAATATCTGCTTTTTCTTCTTTTTTACTCATATTGTTTCATACCTTACTTAATTATTGCTGACAAACAGCGATTCACGGGTTGCCTCCATCACGGCGCTGACAACCGGGTGTTTAATCCGGCGTTCAACGGTGATGGCATAAAAATATTCTTTTACTTCATCTGTTCTGCCTATGGTACAAACCTGGTACTGCTGTTCTACTTCTTTTGTAATCACTTCAGGCGCAATAAAAATACCGGCACCTTCTTTGCCAAATGCCTTCATGAGAGCGCTGTCATCAAATTCAGCCACGGTGCGCGGGTGAATGCGATATTTATTTAAATACTGGTCAATGCCTGCGCGTAACTGGGTGCCGTTGCCGGGAAGGAGTATTGGAGCACCATTCAGGCAGTTTGGGAAGTTTCCTGAGAGGGTTTTTGCGAGTTTTTCTGTGCTGAAAAAGCTGATAGCGCATTCGCCGAGTTTATGGCTAAACCCCCGGGTGCTGACAGTGGAGGGAATCGGGCGGTCGGCCAGTACCAGGTCCAGGTGGTGCACGGAGAGTTCGGCCAGTAGCATATCCAGGCTTGCCTCATGGCAGACCATGCGTACCGCTTCCGGCATCTGCAGGGCGGGCTGAAGAATGCGGTGGGTGATGGATTTGGGTAAAACATCGGCTACTCCTACGCGAAATTGCTGGGGGCGGCCTTCGGGTAACTGATGAATGACCTCTTCCAGTTCACTTCCCAGAGAAAAAATCTCATTGGCGTAGCTCATAACCAGTCGCCCGGTCTCTGTTAGCTCCAGGCTTCGGCCTGATCTGGTGAACAGTGCTTCGCCCAGGTGTTCTTCCAGTAGGCTCAGTTGCCCGCTGATGGTCTGTGGCGTCAAGTGCAGTCGTTCGCTTGCGCGAGCGACGCCTCCTTCTGTTGCTACGGCCCAGAAGTAATGCAGGTGTTTGTAGTTGAGCATGGCACTTACTTCGTATTTTTCGAATATTGTTGCAATAATAATCGTATTTTCTTTCATGTCAAATCGGCTTAGGATGTTTTTAATCCGATTTGAAGTCGAACCCGAAGGAGAATTCAGATGCAAGTAGATATACAGGCACGCCACTTTTCACTGACAGAAGCCTTACGAAACCATGCCGAGCGCCGACTGCGCTTTGCCCTGACCTGTTTCGATGATCATATTCAGCGGGTGGTTATACGGCTATCCGATATTAATGGGCCGAAAGGGGGGGTTGATAAGCATTGTCATTTACAGGTTGTATTATCGGGGCTGCATGATGTGGTCATTGAGGATACTGAGGCGGATATGTATGTAGCAATCAACCGTGCTACTGATCGGGCTGGGCGAACTGTGGAACGCAGAATCGGACGTCAGCAGACTCTTCTGAGGCACGGCTACTCAACCGAGCCGGTATATGAGCTGACAGCAGAACAACAGCCTGTGTCCCAGGACGCATTGAGTCAGCAAAATAGAGGTGCAAGCTATGAATAATTCAATTGATACAGCAGGGCAGTACAACCAGGTATCGGCTATTGCGAGCAATAAAGTGCTGCGTAATACCTATGCCCTGCTCTCATTAACCTTGTTATTTAGTGCTCTGATGGCCGGTACATCTATGGCTTTAAACCTGCCTCACCCGGGGTTGCTATTAACCCTGGGGGGGTACTTCGGCTTGCTGTTTCTCACGGCTAAATTTCGTGATAGCGCGGCCGGACTGGGTTTTGTTTTCGCTCTGACCGGTTTTATGGGTTATACCCTGGGGCCCATGCTGAACAGTTATCTGGCTTTGCCGGGTGGTGGGCAGATAGTGATGACCGCGATGTTGGGAACCGGTGTTATTTTTATGGGGTTATCTGGTTATGTTTTAACAACACGTAAAGACTTCAGTTTTATGGGCGGTTTTTTAATGGTCGGTATTCTGCTTGCTTTTTTAGCGGGCCTGGCGTCAGTGTTTTTTAATATGCCGGCTTTGTCTCTGGCGGTGTCATCGATGTTTGTTCTGCTGATGGCGGGTTTGATTTTATATGAGACCAGTCAGATTATTCATGGCGGAGAAACCAATTATATAATGGCTACGGTGACTTTGTATGTCACGATATTTAATCTGTTTACCAGTCTGTTGCATCTGCTGGGGTTTATGAGTGGTGATGACTGACTGTTGAGCCGTTTAAAAAAACGGCTCTGTGCGTTTTCTCTGTTATTTATGCATTCGCTAAAAAATAAAGCCCTCGTCTGACTTATTATGGTTTGAGTCATTCGGGGCAATTCAGAAGTTAAAATTCCAGATCTATTGTCAGTAGAGTCATTCGCACCAGTATTTTTTATCTGGGCACTGTTTCGTTGTTCACGTTTTCTTTTGTCTTTTTGATTTCCAGGATAAAAATCAGCGGGCTCTCTTCTGGTTATTCTAATATTTTTCAGGATATACTTCGCAGCAATACTAATTAGATCTAATGTCTTATGTTACAGAAAAAAATATTTAAATTTGTTCACTCCTCACTGTTTGAAAAAACAATTATTGGTCTTATTTTGCTGAATGCGGTTGTTCTTGGGCTGGAAACGGATGCAGGGCTGCGCCTGAGCTATGGTGAATGGTTTGAGTTTATGCAGAATATGGTTCTGCTGGTGTTTATTGTTGAATTTTTATTGAAAATTATTGCCGTTACACCGCGCTTAATGCTTTATTTTGGCAATGGCTGGAATCTGTTTGACTTTAGTATTATCGTTTTATCGCTGGTGCCGGCAACCGGTGAGCTGGCTATTATTGCTCGTCTGGCGCGTTTATTACGAGTGCTAAGGCTGGTGTCTGCCATACCGGAATTAAGGCTTATTGTGACCACTTTGATGCGCAGTATTCCCAGTATGGGGCACATTGTTATGTTGATGTCTATTATTTTTTATATCTATGCCATTGCCGGGTACCATCTATTTCATGCCCATGATCCTCAGCACTGGGGTAATCTGGGGGTGTCCATACTTACGTTGTTTCGGGTGGTGACCCTGGAGGACTGGACTGACCTGATGTATACGGCGCTGGAGCTGCATGAGTGGGCCTGGATTTATTTTGTCAGTTTTATTTTTGTGGGCACTTTTGTCATTATTAACCTGTTTATTGCGGTGGTGCTGAATAATCTGGAGAAATCAAAAGCTGAGGCGCTTGAAGAGCTAAGGGAAGATTTGCATCAGCCGGTTACGCGTAAGGACTTATTAAAGGAGCTGGCTGAGACTCAGCAGGCCCTGATAAGGCTTCGTAAAAGCATTGAAAAGGTGGAATAGCTTTAGCCCGAATATTTCATGGCTTTTTATAAATCACTAAAAAATGGCTGTAACACATTCATTTAAATAGCAATTGTTTAAGCTCTCGATGTATCGATGAAATATACGGGGAAGGGGGAGGGGTAATTCAGGTTAAAGAATTAGCCGGTATGGACGCTATATATGAAGAGTCAAAGCTGCTATGAGTCCTGCAGTGCAATTCGCCCAATGGGTAAGTTGTAAAAATTTAAATGATAACCTTAGACATCAGCAAGTTGCTTCGCTTTTAAGCGGTCAACTGCGGAGTCTGGGTTTAATGAGTGAGCTATGCTCAGACTGCCTGCAATTTTATTTTTTCTGATTTTCTCTTTTAGCCTGCACGGGGTGCAGCGCTTTCATTCTACTGTGGAGGAGTCGCAGTGGAAGGTAAAAAGCAGCCCGATATATTGTGAATTATTGCACCCGATCAGTCATTATGGTGATGGTCGCTTTGTTTTTTCGTCCGGTGGAGAGCTGGCCTTTCAGCTACGTGTGCTGATGTCTGCGCCGAGAGAGAGTGTTGCCAGTCTGTATTCAATTGCGCCTTTCTGGCGGAATATTTATCAGAAAGAGCTGGCTCAGTTGACCATATCCAAAGGGGAAATGCCGGTTTATGTCGGCGGAAGCCTGGCTCTGCGGATGTTATATGAGCTTCAGGAAGGTCGTGACCCCACCTTTCACTATAAAGACTGGGCCGGATATGAAGATGATGTGTATGTCGCCATATCTTCGGTTAATTTTCATAAGCAGGTAGATAAATTCAGAAAGTGTGTCAGCGAGGCCCTGCCTTATGGTGCTGAGCGGGTTAAGGATGTTACGGTTTATTTTGCAGTTAATAAGCATCATTTGACTAAAAAACAGCGTAAGCGATTGAAAAATATCATATTATTTTCCAGTCTGGATGAGAATATGCGTATTCAGCTTAAAGGCTATGCCGATTCCAGGGGACGAAAACGATATAATGTAAAACTGTCGGAGCGACGTAGCCGTGCAGTTGAAAAATACCTGATTTCACAGGGAGTGCCCGCGGAGCAAATCTCCTACCGCTCATTTGGCGAAGGTCAGCCTGTTGCAAGTAACCGGCATTCACGGGGACGCACCCATAATCGGCGTGTTGAAGTGATTATCAGCATGGATTAAGCATAGATAAGGGGACAGTGATACTCCCCTCCGGTATAATGCCAGCCTTTTATAGAGCAAGCGATACGCGGAGCATACATGTCCAAGGTAAAAAAAGTTGTTTTAGCCTATTCAGGCGGTCTTGATACATCCATTATTCTAAAATGGCTGGAGCAAACCTACGATTGTGAAGTTGTAACATTTACCGCAGATATCGGTCAGGGTGAAGAGGTGGAGCCTGCCCGTGCCAAGGCGAAAGCCATGGGCATAAAGGAAATTTATATAGAGGACCTGCGTGAAGAGTTTGTTCGTGATTATGTCTTCCCCATGTTCCGTGCAAATGCCATTTATGAAGGTGAGTACCTGCTGGGTACATCTATTGCTCGTCCCTTAATTGCTAAACGCCTGATTGAAATTGCCAATGAAACCGGCGCCGATGCCATTTCTCATGGGGCGACGGGTAAGGGCAATGATCAGATACGGTTTGAGCTGGGAGCCTATGCACTAAAACCCGGTGTACAGGTTATTGCGCCCTGGCGCGAGTGGGACTTAAGTTCACGGGAGTCACTGATGGCCTATGCTGAGAAGCACGGCATTGAAGTAGACTTTTCCCAGAAAGGTAAAGTGGACAAGAAGAAGTCGCCCTATTCAATGGATGCCAACTTACTGCATATTTCCTATGAAGGCGATATTCTGGAAGACCCCTGGGCGGAAGCCGAGGATGATATGTGGCGTTGGTCTGTGTCGCCTGAAAATGCACCGGATAAGCCAACGTATATTGAGCTGTGCTATGAAAAAGGCGATATTGTCGCTATTGATGGTAACGCCATGACGCCGGCCACAGTACTGGAAACCCTGAATAAACTGGGAGGTGATAATGGTATCGGCCGCCTGGATATTGTTGAAAACCGCTATGTTGGCATGAAGTCTCGTGGTTGCTATGAAACACCCGGTGGCACGATTATGATGAAAGCTCACCGTGCAATAGAATCCCTTACGCTGGATCGTGAAGTCGCTCACCTTAAAGATTCGTTGATGCCTAAATACGCGGAGCTGATTTATAATGGTTTCTGGTGGAGCCCAGAGCGTGAAATGATGCAGAAAATGATTGATGAATCGCAGCAATATGTGAATGGTGATGTGCGCCTGAAATTATATAAAGGCTCGGTTTCTGTTGTTGGGCGCCGCTCTGAAAATGATTCTTTATTTGATGAAAAAATTGCTACATTTGAAGATGATGGTGGAGCATATGATCAGAAAGATGCCGCGGGCTTTATAAAACTCAATGCATTACGTTTGAGAATTGCGGCAAAGCGTAGAAAATAATATACTACTGTTATGTCTCGTTCCCACATTCGGTGGGAACGCTTGCCATGAAATCAGCCTGTACCATAGGTAATAATACGATTGCAATTTAACATTATTTAATCATATCAATTTTATTTCCTGACAGGTTAAAAATATAATTTTCTGTTCGATATTCGATTCCAAATATACTGGAATTCAGGGCGTACAGACTAATGCTGGCATTATTCAGGTCTTTAAAATATAGGCGAACTGTATCGGGTTTATGCCACTCTATTTTTAGAATAACAGGCTTTTCAGGCCAGCAATTGAGCTCTTCTCTGAATTTTTCAATGGCTTTTTCATCTTCTCGTTCTGCAGCATCTAATGAATTTTCGATGGCATTCCACTGTGCTTCCTGTTCAGGTGAAGGCTCTTCACTCCATTTAGACATGAGCTCTATCTGTTCTGCCCGCAAATTTGAATAGCTTGATATATCGATTAAACTGCCTGATGTGGTGGTACATGAATAAGTTTTGCCGGTTAAACTGGTATTGTTAGAAATAGAAATTACAAGCAGGCTATCCAGATTAATACTCTTTATGTGTTCATCTATTAATGCTCTGAGTTCATGTTCAAACAGTTGCTTAATATCATCACTGTTATGTATTGCTTCACACTCAGTGTGCGTTATTTTATTTTTTTCTTCATTGAGATCGACTTCGTTAATGATGGTCTGCGTGTTGGCAATAAGTTTTTTCAGTGACCCTGGTTTTTCCCCTTCAAAAGAAACAATGGCATTGTAATCAGTTGCGAGCGCGCAGCTTACGATCATGGCTGAGGCATAGTCTTTTATGCTGCTTGTCCAGCTGAGTTGTATGCAGTAATCGTTAGGGCCCGCAATTTCTCGCAGCTCGGGGTGCCCCCTGGTGATGTTTTCTGCGGGCTCATATGTAATTTCAAAACCGGCAGAAATACTGTTATTGAGTACACAGGGTGAATAGCCGTGATCATCAAAAGCGGTGTATGTGGGGTCTAACTGAAGTTTAAAATCAAGTTTGTTTATAGACGTCTGAAGTGAGCGAAGAGACGGCACTTCAGTAGAATTTATGAATATAAAAAGAGTATTCGACATGTTACATTTCCCTGTGTTGTTTGATGAGATGCTAATATTTCAATGATCTAATCAGTGATTCCTTCAGCCTGAATTAATCAGTTGGACGCCATAAAGTGTGACTTGCACTAAGTGAGAATAACGAACATTCTCAAATACCTGTCGTGCATTTATATGCGGTTAACTGATTGATTCAGGTTCAGTTTAAGAGTACCAAAATGACAGGTAATATGGAAGGGTAGAATAACGTGTTTCTATGGATGCATGAGTATTTCTGTAAATTGACTGTACGAGCATAAGAAATGGAGGCTCATTATCAGGAATGATCCCTGAAAATATTAGTCTGTATGCAGCCCACGTATACTTTGGGTTAAGGCTTCTGAATAACAGCTGTTTATTTCAAAAACAGAACAGTTACAGGGGGGGGCGGAAAAATTGAACGCAGTCTTCAGCGGGTAATTTATATGTAACTTTCGTTATGCTTTCAGTGTAACAAAAGACACATAAAATAATAATTAATTGTGAAACATGAAAACGATTAGAATAATTTGTTCAGAACTAGTGGGATATATATAAATATGAGAGTGTTGTCACATACTCTGATGCAGGTTTCTATGTATAGTTCCTGTGCTGTTTGTAGTGTGAGCTTTAGAACAGTAATAGTTTTTAATTTATTGTCGTAATTTAATGTGAACAGGTTTTATATACGGCTTTAAAATAATAATTCCGATTAAACCTAACTCTAAATAAAGAGGGTGAATTCTATGGTGTCATATAACATCAAAAAAATAATTGCGGGTATAGTTGCCGGCTGTGCATTAAGTTCGACGGCGTATGCTGACGATAAAAGTCTGACGTATGAAATTTCAATTACTAATTTAACCAACGCTCCTTTTTTAAGCGAGCCGGTTGTAGCGATTCATGATGATAAGTTTAAGCTTTTTGAGCTGGGTAAGCCAAACGTCAGTCCTGGTCTGGAAGTTGTTGCAGAAACAGGTGTGCCCGGTGTGTTAGTAGATGAGTTAAGTGCGAATGAATCTGTTTTAAATGTGAGGTACCTTATGGGTGGCGCGCCCAATGGCGGTCTTATGCCAGGTGAAACGGTTACGGGCACTTTTGAAGCATCTAAAAATTTCTCTTATGTTAGTGTTTATTCAATGATTGCTCCTTCAAATGATGCCTTTATTTCGGCTAATGCGGTTGCTGGTCCTTATAAAGAAAAAAGTGTTGTGGTTTTTTCACCGGCATATGATGCGGGTACCGAAGCCAATAATGAGCTTTGTGATCGTACACCCAATGGTGTAACACCCGGTGACCCAGATAGTATTCCAGTGCCGCCTATGATGCGCCCAATGATTTGTGTCTTTAATCCTGTTGTGCCTTTCCCTGCCGCTATGGCTAATCAGGTTGGAGGCCCTATTCTTATACATCGTGGTTTTCAGGGTGTGGGTGATCTGAACCCGGCTATGTTCGACTGGCGTAACCCGACGGCGAAAATTATGATTAAGCGCGTTTCCAGACGTTAATTAATTGGGGATGAAAGAAGCCCGCAGTGATGCGGGTTTTTTTTGCTTTTTTTTCACTGTTAATGAGGTTTTCTGTCGGTTGTAAAAGCAGCTGAAAATGTTCGTTATTCTCACTCAGTGCAGGTCAGCCGTTCGGTGATGGTGCTGCAGCCTAAATTTCGCCCCTGGGAGAACACATAGGAACACACCTGACTTGTACAAAGTATCGCTCCTTTGCGTCCTGCAACCGCGATATTAGTGCGTCCCTGCACGTCAAGGACTCGCTATTTGTGCTCTTTTTGATTACGTCATCTGCATGTTCAGAGGCACTCTTTGTGGTGTTCAACTGATTAATGTAGGATGATATGTTTTTTCGGAAAATGGCAGGTGGAAGCGGATATGAAAGACGTAAGCTATGACTGGTTGAACGAGTTGCCAAAGGTGGAGCTTCATATGCATCTGGAGGGCAGTCTGGAGCCTGAGTTAATGTTTGCACTGGCTCAACGAAACGGGCTTAAATTACCTTTTGATACGGTAGAGCAAGTTCGAGAGGCCTATAATTTTTCAAACTTGCAGGATTTTCTGGATATTTATTATCAGGCCGCTGATGTGCTGTTGAAAGAAGAAGATTTTTATGACCTTACCTGGTCATACCTTAAAAGGTGCAAGCAGCAGAATGTGCTTCATGTTGAACCTTTTTTTGATCCGCAAACCCATACAGATAGAGGGGTGTCATTTGAAACGGTGATTAAGGGCGTATCCAGTGCGTTGGCAGATGCTGAAGCAGAGCTGGGAATAACGAGTAAGTTAATCATGTGTTTTTTGCGTCATCTGAGCGAGGACGCCGCATTTGAGACATTGAGTCAGGCCGAATCATTTCGAGAGCATATCATCGCCGTAGGGCTGGACAGTTCTGAGCAGGGACAGCCGCCGGAAAAATTCAGTAGAGTGTTTGCACGGGCAAGAGAGCAGGGTTATCTAAGCGTTGCTCATGCGGGAGAGGAGGGGCCGGCAGAGTACATATGGACAGCGCTAAATGATTTGCAGGTGTCCCGAGTGGATCACGGCGTACGCGCCATGGATGATCGGGCATTAATGGCGCATTTAAGCGAAACAAATATGCCGCTGACGATGTGTCCTTTGTCTAATGTTAGGCTGTGTGTTTTTGATGATATGTCTGAGCATAATATTTTGCAGATGCTGGAACAGGGCGTTTGTGTTACGGTGAATTCTGATGACCCGGCTTATTTTGGCGGCTATATGACTGAAAATTTTGAGGCGCTTGCGGAGTCGCTGCAGATGACAAAAATACAGGCTTTAAAACTGGTTAGAAACAGTATTGATGCAAGTTTTGCAGGCAGTGCAAGGAAGCAGCAATTGTTATTGCTGCTTGATAAGGTAGCTGCTGCTTGAGCCGAATATTTCAGCGTTTTATAAAAACGACAGTATTTCAGCTTCTATATTTTCTTTATCAATAACGGTTTTCTGAGTGATTTCTTTCTCAAATAAGCGGTTAATAACGTCGGGTATTTCGATGTTGGCTTTCTGAGCGATTGATTGCAGTGCATCTATATCGTGGGCGTCGATTTCACCGGTGAGTGCATTGGCGATAACCGGTGAGAACTTGGTCCATTCTGCAGTTGAATACACAATGGTTTTTAGGGGTTTATCCCTGCAGGTATTATAAGCTTTAAAGCAGGTAGCTGTGTGAGGGTCCATTAAGTAGCCTTTAGCAAAAGCATCTTTAATGTATTGTTTACCTTCATTGTCGTCACAGAAATCAGCGACAAAAATAGACTGTATGCGGGCGAGCTCATCTTTTTTGAGTGCGTAGTGTTTATTCTGATCCAGCTGCTGCATCAGCTCTCTGGTGCGAGCTTCACCAAATAAATCAAACAGAATACGCTCTATATTGGATGACTTTAAAATGTCCATGGCAGGTGAGGTGGTTGCAATAACCGATTTTTCACGTAAGTCATAGGTGCCGCTCTGAATTAGCTGTGTCAGTATATTGTTGTTATTTGAGGCGATGATAATTTTTTCCACCGGCAGCCCCATTTTCATTGCATAGTAACCCCCCAGTGCATTTCCAAAGTTACCGCTGGGTACATTGAGGTAAACGTTGTCGCCCATGTCAATTGCGTTTTGACGCACAAGCTCAAGATAAGAGTGGATGTGGTAAATAGTCTGGAAAATAATACGCCCAAAATTGACTGAATTTGCGGCAGACAGAAAAATATTTTTTTCCTGTAATTTCTGTTTGAAAGCCTCCGAGCCCAGCAGTCGTTTGAGGGCGTTTTGTGCGTCATCAAAGTCACCCTTAATGCCAATGACTTTCAGGTTGCTGGCATTTTCAGTGACCATTTGCAGGCGCTGTACATCAGATGTGCCGCCGTCAGGGTAGAGGCAGGCAACCTGCACGTTGGCGCGATTTTTAAAGGTTTCCAGTGCTGCCGGGCCGGTGTCGCCCGAGGTGGCCGCAAGAATTAAATAGTTTTCATTGCGCTTTTGAGCCAGTGCAGACAAGACAATGCCGAAGGGTTGCAGTGCCATGTCTTTAAAGGCGCGTGTCGGGCCATGGTAGAGTTCGCTGACATAGAGGTCGTCATAGACTTTTTTAACCGGTACCGGGTTGCTGCTGTCATCAAAGTCATTATACAGGTTCAGTGCCTGTTCAATAATGTCTGACTCAATGTCTATTTCAAATGCGGCGAGCAAATCACGGGCCAGGCATCTGTAGTCTTTGTTGATATGTTGTTGCAGAAAATCCAGGCCTAAATCAGGTAATGATTCCGGCGAGTAGATGCCACCAAAAGATGAAATGGGATTGAGGATAGCCTCTGAAAAGCTGACCTGAGCTGGGCGTTGGCCATCATTGCCACGGGTTTCTATAAATTTCATATTACTGGCTGTCTGTCTGGAAAGTTCATGAATAAAGACCGAATTATATAGAAACTACCAGGTTATTGCATGGGTATTCTATTGTTCTGTTGGGCAGGGGTGTTTGATCGTGTCGGTGTTCACAGCAAAAACACCGTTGCCAGGCCTAAAAAGGCCAGCAGACCGACGATGTCGGTGATCGTGGTTAATATTACGCTGCCGGCAATGGCCGGGTCGATATGCATTTTTTTTAAGATAATGGGGATGGCGACACCTGAAGCGGCTGCAAATACCAGGTTAATTATAAGTGCGGCGGCAATAACTAATCCGATGGAGTAGTCGTTAAACCAGAGACTGGCGATAAGGGCCACAACAAAGGCCCAGATGATGCCGTTAAACAGGCCGACGATGATTTCTTTGTTGAATACCCAGAGCCGGTTGCTGCGGCTGAGCTGTCCGAGTGCCATGCTGCGAATAACCAGGGTGATGGTCTGGCTGCCCGCGATGCCTCCCATGCTGGCAACTACGTTCATTAGAATGGCAACCGTTACGATTTTTTCCAGTGTGGTTTCAAAGTTACTCACCACCCAGGATGCAAGAAATGCGGTTATCAGGTTGATTCCCAGCCAGATTGCGCGGCGTTGTGTGCTGGGCAGAATGGGGGCGAACAGGTTTTCTTCATCGTTTAAGCCGGCCATACTTAAAACAGAGTGATCGGCTTCTTCCCGGATAACGTCAACTACGTCATCAACGGTGATGCGCCCCAGAAGAATATTGTTACCATCAACAACCGGGGCTGAAATAAGGTTTAAGTCTTCAAATATTTTCGCCACTTCATTGTCTTCCATGTCAGAGGGAATGGCTTCAGCTTCATCATTCATAACCTCTTCTACGGTTTTGTCCGGTTCGTTAGTTAACAGCTGGGATAAAGCCAGTGTGCCCATATAACGGTTTTCTCTGTCGACAACAATCAGGTGATCGGTCTGTTCCGGAATATTGCCCAGCAGACGCAGATAGCGCAATACTACATCCAGTGTGACTTCCGGGCGCACCGTAATGGTGTCGGTATTCATCATACCGCCAGCGCTGTCTTCCGGGAACGAGAGTACGGATTCCAGCATTTTTCTGTGCTGGCTGTCCAGGGAGTGAAGTACCTGGTCTATAACGGTGTCAGGCAGTGACTGAACAAAGTCAGCTGAATCATCGACTTCAAGGTCTTCTGCAACATGTACCAGTTGTTCAGGAGACATGTCTTTTATTAATGTCTGGCGTATTTCATCACCCAGACTAATCAGCACTTCCGCTTCCAGGTTTCTGGAGACCAGTGACCAGATTACAAAGCGTTCTCTGGGGGGTAATGATTCAATAAGGTGGGCAATTTCTGCTGGATGCAGCGCATTAAGCATACCTTCAGCATGCTGGAGAGTGCCTGATTCCAGAGCTTCTGATAGTGCCAGTATTTGCTGTTCTGTTTTTTCTGCGATGTCAGTGCTGTCGACCATGAAAAAGCCCGGTTGATACTTTTAAGAATAGTGCTGAGGATTTTATACCAAGTATGCGAGCTTATAGAGTAATTTCTGTTAAATTAAAAAATAACTGCGCGCTATGCAAAGCGATGGTTTAATTCATTTACTGCCTGATTGATTTTATCCGGCTCAGATAAACTTAAAATCTGTTGGCTGATAGACCTTAGTTGTTCGATATTGCTTTTGTTTACAATGTGTTTAACATCCAGCAGGCTATTGGCCTGTACGCTAAAGCAGTTCAGGCCCATGCCGAGCAGTAGCCGGGTATATTGTGTATCTGATGCCATTTCACCACACATTGAAACCGGGATGCCCCTGGATATGCCGGCATTGAGTGTGATCTGAATTAACTTTAATACGGCCGGATGCAAGGGGTTGTATAAGTAACTGACCTCATCATCAATTCGGTCAAAGGCCAGGGTGTACTGAATCAGGTCATTGGTGCCGATGGAGAGAAAATCCAGTTTGCTGGCCAGACTGTCTGCAACCAGTGCGGCGGCTGGCACTTCAATCATTGCACCTATGCGTATATTGGCGTCGTGTCTTATGCGCCGAGCTTTTAATTCGGCTTTGGCCTGTTCTACGAGTTCGAAAACCTGCTCTACCTCTGATACGCAGGTAATCATAGGAATCATCATAGATGTCGGGCCATAACCCGCGGTGCGTAAAATAGCCCTGATCTGCGGTAAAAATATCTGGGGCTCTCTCAGGCAGCGGCGGATGGCTCGCAGGCCTAATGCCGGGTTGTGTACCAGCGGGCCATGTTGAGTGGTGTTGGCGAGCTCCTTATCAGCGCCCAGGTCCATGGTGCGAATGGTTAGCATATGGCCCTTGAGTGAGCGCAGTGCCCGGCGATAGGTTTCGAACTGTTCTTCTTCATTCGGGGTGTCATTGTGCTCAATGAACAGCATTTCGGTTCTGTACAGGCCGACCCCGGTGTGATCCTGCTGGCGAAGTGTTCGCACATCTTCCGGCCTGTCTATATTTCCGAGCAGGCTGATTTTTAACCCATCCGTTGTTCGTGCCGGTTTGTTTTTTAAATCAGAGAGGTTTTTTCGCCGCTGGTGCTCATCACGAATGAGCCCCTTAAAATGAGCCAGTTCTTTTTTCTGCGGCTCGATCTGTATTTGCCCGGTTTTGCCATCGAGGATGAGCAGCTCATTGGCCTGAATGTAGTCGCGTGCGTTATGTACACCTACAATGGCCGGTATACCCAGGTTTCTGGCGAGGATGGCGGTATGGGACAGCGGCCCACCGTATTCGGTGATAAAGCCGGCAATTTTTTGATGTTGTAATAACAGTGTGTCTGCCGGGGTTAAGTCATCGGCGACGATAATGCGGTCTTTCAGGTGAGTGCCGGGTTTATCGTCTGCATAGTTAATATCCGGTTCGTTCATCAGGCATCGCTGAATGCGTTCTGTAACATGAAGAATGTCATCTTTACGGGTTTTTAAATAGGGGTCGTCCATTTCATCAAAAACTTTAACGATGCGTTCAACCTGGGCCTGCAGTGCCCATTCAGCATTGCACAGTCGCGCACGAATATGGCTGACGGTATCTTCATACAGTATGGGATCGTCGAGCATCAGTAAATGGGTGTCAATAAACTGTCCGATGTCGTGTGGCGTTTCCTGAAAGAGGGTGTTTTTTATATTATTTAGTTGCAGGTGTGCCTGTTCTCGCGCAATATCAAAGCGTTTAATTTCACTGTCGGCATCATACTTTGAAATGGTATATTCCAGAACTTCCGGCAGGTCACGGTAGTAAACATACGCGTGGCCTATGCAAATACCTCGTGATACACCGATGCCATTCAGCCTGGTTGACATATTATCTCCGGGTGATAAAGCAGGCTGCTCATAAGGTGCTTATTCTCCTTCATCAAAGCGGTTATTTATAAGTTCTACCAGTGCCTGCAGGCAAATTTCTGCATCATCCCCATCTATGTACAATGTGATAAGTGTGCCTTTGCCTGCCGCTAACATCATGACGCCCATGATGCTTTTACCATTAACGCGCTGACCATTTTTTTCAATATTGACTTCACTGTTGAAGCTGGAGGATATGCCAACCAGCTTAGCCGCTGCACGAGCATGCAGCCCCAGTTTATTTATGATTTCAATCTGTTGGTTAATACTGCCCATATTTATCTGTGCTTGCTCTGTTTTTAATTTACGTTTCAGTTATATTCGTTGTGCTTTATGTTCTCGGGCGCAGACCGGTGCTATTCGTTATGACATTCGCACAGGGTAATGCCATCATGGCCACCGCTAACGGCCTTTAGGGCCATATTTTCCAGGCTGAGTTGAGGGTAGTTTAAAACCCTTATAAGCATGGGCAGGTTGAGTCCGGCAACGAGCCGGTAGTTGTTTTCGGTGCAAAGCTGTCTGGCTATATTTGAGGGTGTAGAGCCGTATATATCACTAATGACAAGCACACCGTGGCCAGTGTCCAGCGCTTTTAAATATTCCCTGGCCTGAGTAAGCACTTTTTCTACTGGAAAATCCAGTGGTACTTCCAGCGCTCGAGTGGCTAACGGGCTGGTGTCGAGTATTAATCGAGCCGTTTTCAACAGGCTGGATGCAATATTTTCATGTGTGATTAAAAGGAGTCCGACGCTCATAATTATAAACTCGTGTATTCTCTCTGTGCTGAGTTTTGTTTTTCTAGGTTAAACTAGCCATTTCCAGAATCCATTTCTCTGTGACGTAATGATACACTGGAATACTGCTGACAAAAATGTTTATTGAGTTGTTCTGCAATATAAACAGATCGATGCTGACCACCGGTGCAGCCAATCGAAACGGTCAGGTAGTAACGATTTTGTTCGGCAAATTTGGGTATCCAGAACGCCATCATGTTTTTTATCTGCTCAAACATATCGATAACATCTTTCTGATCTTTGAGGAAATTCTGAACTTCGGTGTCCTGTCCTGTCAGTGGGCGCAACGCGGGTTCCCAATGAGGATTGGGCAGGCAACGCACGTCAAACACAAAATCCGAGTCATTTGGAAGGCTGTATTTAAAGCCAAAAGACTGGATAAGAACGGACAGCTCCTGATTTGGCCGTGCAATTACACGGTCTTTTATCAGTTTACGTAACTGGTGTACATTGGTGTGGGTGGTGTCCAGTGACAGATCAGCCTGTTGCGCAATCGGTGCCAGCAGGTTGCGTTCAATATCAATGGCTTCGGCCAGTGGTATGCCTTTTCGTGTGAGTGGATGGCGACGTCGTGTATTGCTAAAACGCTTGATGAGTTCATTCATATCGGCCTGAAAATAAACCACTTCCAGTTCTAAGGCGTCATTTTTTATTGATTGAACAATCTGATCAAAACGTTTTAAGTCACTGGCACCACTGCGAGCATCTATGCCTACGGCGACCTGGTCGTAAATTTGTATCTGACGGCTGGTTATCTGTTTTGTGAAATCAGTGAGCAGGCCCAGCGGTAAGTTGTCAACACAATAGAAACCTTCGTCTTCCAGGGTGTGTAATGCCACTGTTTTCCCCGATCCGGAAAGTCCGCTGATAATAATAAGTTTCATGTGTTGATTTTACATATATTTATTAAAAATATTCGTAATTGTTCAGATTTATGAAAAAAAATCCGAGCTGAGGTGTTATTCGTTACTTTGTGAGGGTGTATTCATCAATTGTTGTTGCCGCTGGATAAATTCGTCACTGGCATTATGGCCGTTTTCTATAAGGATATGATTACGCACGGCAGCTTCAACCATTACCGCCAGATTACGCCCCGATGCAACGGGTAATTTAAGCTCTGTCACCGGAACATCGAGTATTGTTCTGGTTACACGTGAGCCATAAAGCCTGTCCAGCTGTTGCTGGTTTTCCAGTGACATATGCTCCAGCCGTATGACCAGTCGAAGGTGTTTTTTCTGCTTAATGGCATTTTCACCATACATGGCTCTGATATCCAGAACTCCCAGTCCTCTTACTTCCATGAAGTTTTTAAGTACATCGGGGCAGGTGCCATTCAGCAGGTTTGGCCCTATGCGTGTAAAGACCGGTGCGTCGTCGGCAATTAAGCGGTGGCCGCGAGTGATTAATTCAAGTGCCAGTTCGCTTTTGCCGATACTGCTCTCGCCGGTAATCAGTACGCCGCTGCCCATGACTTCCATAAAAACGCCGTGCAAGGTTATTTTTTCGGCGAGCAGGTCTGAGATATAAAACCGAACCGCATCAATCAGGTCTCCACTGCTCAGGTCTGACTGAAACAGGGGGGTCTGCTTTTCATTGGCAATTTGTACTATTTCATCGGGAATGGTTTGTCCATTACTAAACACAATGGCGGCTGTACGGCGTGAAAAAATTTCTTCGGTTGAGCGTTTGTTCTGTTGTGACAGTTTATTGAGGTAGTGGCTTTCTTTCTTTCCGATGACCTGGATGCGGTTTGAGTGTATTAAGTTCAAATGACCTATCAGGGTAGATTGCTGATTGAGGTGTAAGGCTCTTTTGATTGGGCGTCGAGCGTTGTTTTTACCGGCAATCCATTTTAGATCGATGTACTCCTGAAGGTGTTTAAATAAATCTTGAGGTGTTAGATGTTCATGCATTTCGATTTAACCCCTTGATTTAACCCCTTGATTTAAACCCGAGGCTTTCATGGTTTGCGGCTTACAGATTTCTTTTAATTTTATGATACGGCCTGGTGAGTGTGTGCCCATTCGGTTAGTTGATGATAGAGCTCTTCATCCGTCTGGCAGTGACGCAGCTGTTGGCAAAAATCGCCATCACTGAACATGCTGGCAAGGGTGGCGAGAACCTGTAGATGTTCATCGGTGTATTCCTCCGGCACCAGTAAACCGAATAACAGGTCCGTCGGTTGTAAATCGGTGCTGTCAAAATCAATGCCTTTATCGAGCTTAATAAAGCTGCCGAGAGCCAGTTCAGGAGAGTGTTCGGGAGGCGGTTCTGAGGCGTCCTCCTGTTTGTCGTGGTTTGCTGAAAGCCGGGCGTGTGGCAGTGCCACACCCCGGCCCAGGCCAGTTGATCCAAGACGTTCACGTTCTATTAACTGATGAAAAATATCAGAATGATCAATGCCAGTCGTACCTGAGCCGAGCAGGTGGCTGAGTGATTCCAGTGTGCGTTTTTTGCTGTTGATGCCGCTCAGGCACTTTACGCGCTCAGGCGTGATTAGCTGATTGATATTCATTTTTATTCTTCGTCAATAACCTGTGGTTGTGGATCTTTCTGGTGATGGTCGGTGATTTTTTCTTTGTGTTTTTTTACCTGTCGATCCAGCTTGTCTGCCAGGCTGTCGATGGCGGCGTACATATTATCTTCAGTGCTCTCAGCAAAAACGTTATTGCCGCGCATATTAACGGTCGCTTCAGCTTTGTGGCGAACGTTCTCCACAGTGAGAATCACATGAGTGCTGGTTACCTTATCAAAGTGGCGCTCAATGCGTTGCATTTTTTCATCTACATAGTTGCGCAGTGAATCGGTGATTTCTATGTGGTGCCCAGTTAGATTGAGTTGCATAAGGACTCCTTATTGTTGTCTTCAGCCTTTTTCAGGCCAGACGCTTACGTTCATTTGAAGGCGGTATCATCATGGCTTCACGATATTTAGCCACAGTTCTACGCGCCACGTTTATGCCCTGATCAACCAGCAGGCCGGCAATTTTATTGTCGCTCATTGGTTTTCTGGGTTCTTCACTTTCTATCAGCTTTTTGATCATGGCTCGTATGGCCGTAGCTGAACATTCTCCGCCATCAGATGTACCGACGTGGCTGGAGAAGAAGTATTTGAATTCAAACACACCTTTTGGTGTGTGCATATATTTATGTGTGGTGACTCTGGATATGGTGGATTCATGCAGCTCCAGCTCTTCAGCAATTTCACGTAATACCAGAGGTTTCATACCTTCCTCACCATAATCGAGGAAAGTGCGTTGATGTTCTACAATAGACGTTGCTACACGCATTAAAGTTTCATTTCGACTTTGCAGGCTTTTAATAAACCAGCGGGCTTCCTGCATGTTATTTTTCATAAAGGTATTGTCGTCACTTTGCTTGCCACGCTGGATATAGGAAGCATAGGTTGAATTGATACGTAATTTTGGTGCGACATCGGCATTCAGGCGAACAGACCAGCGGCCGTTTTCTTTGGCGACAAATACATCCGGAACAACATATTGGGTTGATGACTGGCTAACGCTGCTGCCGGGTTTGGGATTAAGGGTTTGAATAAAACGAATAATGTCTGCCAGCTCATCGTCATTGATGCGATTATAGCGCTTAAGTTTTGCATAATCATGGCTGCCCAGTAAATCGAGATGGTCTTTTACGATCTGCCTGGCTTTTTTAAGGACGGGAAAGTCGTTTACATTAAAGGCTTCCATTTGTAGCATCAGGCACTCTTTCAGATTTCGTGCAGCAATACCCGGTGGGTCAAAGTGTTGAATCAGGCGTAATACGGCATCGACTTCATCGGTTTCTACTTCAAGTTCATCCACCAGTCCCGAGTGAATATCCTCTACCGTGGTCATCAGGTAACCGTCTTCATTTATACCGTCAATAATAGTCAGCGCAATCGCTCTGTCAGTGTCACTCATTGTCGTGACCAGCAGCTGGTTCATCAGGTGATTTATCAGCGCCCCATCAGTAGCACTCTGGTTTTCCAGAAACTCCCGGGTTTTGTCGTCATCGCCGGATGATGAGGTTGTGTTGGAGGTGGGCATTGTGGGTTCGTATATGTCATCCCACTGGGTATCGACTGGAAGTTCATCCGGTAACTCGCTGGTTTTATTGAGGTCTACATCCTGCGCTGCTGCATCATTTTGCAGATCAGTTACTTCAAGGGCGTCGCCAGGGGGCAGGTCGCTGCTCAGGTCATTGTCGCTTTCGACGGGAGCGGTATTCTCCAGTGGGTCGGATGTGGCGCTGTCTTCTTCAACCTCCAGCATCGGGTTTGATTCAAGCACTTCCTGAATTTCAGTCTGTAACTCCAGTGTAGACAGCTGCAGCAGGCGTATTGCCTGTTGTAGTTGGGGGGTCATGGTCAGTGACTGACCAATGCGTAACTGTAAGGATTGCTTCATTCGTTATACTTGGTAACTCTATCTGTATTTTTCTGACTGAAATTAATATGCAGCCTGTTCAGGGTTGCCATGATAAGCAGATGTTGTGCCATATACTTTATAATAACAGAGCTATATAAAGATTATACTAATATTTAGCCCAAATATTTCATGGTTTTTCAGGCGCTGCCGGGTTTGCTTAAACCGGTTGATTAAAAAGTGCTCAATCCCGGTTTTTTGCAGGGGGGTGAGCATTTCCAGGTGCATATCTGTGATATTGCCGTATATTAGCGTGAGTCGTTCGTTTGCAGCAGATGCCTATTTCTGGATGGGCACTAATTACAATAACGCTTCTGGAAAAACAGCCCTTCTATGAAGTAATCGGGTTAGTATTATCTTTAATACTACATAATTTATAGACTAAAATTTTGACCTAGATAAACATCTTTGACTTTTTGGTCTTCTAATACGACCTGCGGGCTGCCTTCAGCTATCACCTCTCCTGCACTTAATATATAGGCCCGCTGGCAGATGCCCAGGGTTTCCCTTACATTGTGGTCGGTGATAAGCACCCCAATATTTTTTTCGGTGAGCTGGCGAATAATGCGCTGAATTTCCAGTACTGAAATGGGGTCAACCCCGGCAAAGGGCTCGTCGAGCAGGATAAATTCCGGTTCGGCTGCCAGTGCTCTGGCTATCTCTACCCGGCGCCGTTCACCACCAGACAGACTCATTCCGGTATTATCACGTATGTGGTCTATCTGTAATTCGTCGAGGAGGTTCTGAAGGTTCTGCTGTTGCTGTTGTTTGCTGAGGTGAGTGCGAATCTGCAAAATAGCCAGAATATTTTCTGCCACTGTGAGTTTGCGAAATACCGAGGCTTCCTGTGGCAGGTAGCCGATACCCATTCTTGCGCGGCTATGAATCGGCAGGTGGGTGATGTCTTTCTGGTTAAGGTGAATGCAGCCTTTGTCAACGGGTATTAAGCCTACAATCATATAAAAGCTGGTGGTTTTTCCGGCACCATTGGGGCCCAGCAATCCGACAACCTCACCACTTTGTACATGTATTGATACATCGTTAACAACCGTACGGCTGTTAAAGCTTTTAAGCATGTGTTCGGCACGAAGAATATTCATAATCAGGGGGTTATTTGTTTTTTCCTGGTTTCTTTTCAGGGTGAATAGTGACTTTTACCCGTGGTAGCTGTTGCGGTCCCTGTCGAATTTTCTGTTGTGGGTCAGGGGGAGACGTGTTACCTGCTTTTACGATGTCGTTTAGCGTATCATAAATAATGTGCTCACTGCTGAATCTGTTTTTATTTTTTTCCAGCAGCGCATTTTTTTTCAGCTCCAGAGTTCCACTGTCGGCGGAGTAATTCATAACGCGGCTCTCTGCGGCAATGTCTTCATTTAAGTCATTCAGTTGATAAAAAGTAGCGGGTTTTCCATCTATATTAATACTGTGCAATTTGCCATCTTTGTTCTGAATAACAATTTTATCGCCGGTAATCTTTATTGTGCCTCTGGTTATTCTGACATCCCCCGTGTAAATACTGATATTCTCTTTTTCACGCATTTCCATCTGATCCGCTTCAATATGTACAGGTGCGTCATTGTCAGATGATTTTGCAGATACAACAAAATGCAAAGTAAGCAGTAGCGGGAAAAAAAACATGAAAGTTAATTTATTGTGGCGTTTCATAAATACCTTTTATTCTGGATTTAAATTTGAGCGTGCCCTGCATGCCATCAAAAATCAGACCAACTGTATTAATCTGTGCCCTGCCTGAGGTGACCTGTGTCGGCAGGTGAGTTTCAGCAATGCGGGACTGGGTGTTTATTTTAAGATATTCAGTCTGTATCAAAAGTTCATCCTGATTGTTTTGTGCGCTTCTGTGGATGCTGACTTTGTCATAAAGGTGGAGAATGTTTTTATCTTTTCTGTATTCAGCGCGCAGTGCCTGTACGGTAAAATGATTTTCAGGTTCATTGAATGTCAGAAGCGGCTGTTCAAACTCGGCGCTGTCATCGTCAGCATAGTGCTGCATTTTTGCTGCTTTCATCGTGTACCGAGCAATCCCCAGTTCATTCAGGCTGGTAATAGTGAAGTTTTCCATAAAGTAATCAGGAAAGCGGGCATCTGTTCTGGAGTCGGTATTGAGCTGTTGTTTAATATCCTGCTGAAACCAGTAGCTTAGAGCCGCGATGATGACAAACAGGAATAACGTGAGAAAGGTGCGCATAGAATTTACTTACCGGCTGATATACGATTCCAGCATGACCTGTAATTTTCCCTGTGCATCCAGAATCAGTTCGCAAACCTCACGCCCGGCACCGCAGCCTCCGTTGTGTTCAGTGATCCAGTGAGAATGTTTTTTTACAAATGGATGCGCATCCTGAACACAGATAGCGAGCCCCACCTTGCTCATAACCGGTAAATCAACCACGTCATCACCCACATAAGCGACATCTTCATGTTTAAGGCCGGTTTCTTTTAATATTTCCTCATAGGCAGGCAGCTTCTGGCGCTTCCCCTGGTAAATACGGCTAATACCCAGATCTTTTGCCCTGTGGCTGACAACACTGGATTGTCGCCCGGTGAGTATGGCGACTTCTACTCCAGCATCCTGCAGCATGCGCAGGCCGTGCCCATCTTTGGAGTTGAAGGCTTTATACTCCTGTCCATCGTCACCAATAAAGAGTGCGCCGGTGGTGAGAACACCATCAATATCAAAAATAACCAGTTTAATTGCTGCGGCTTTTTCCAGTATGTCTTGCATTGTCGGGTGTCCTGTTTTTCCTGAATGTTTTTCCAGAATATTTTCAGGGTGTAGAGGTTAAACTACACCGGCTCTTAAAAAATCATGCATATTTAATGCGCCGATCAGCTGGTTGTTGTCATCGACTACCAGCATGGCGTTAATTTTGCTTTTTTGCATTAAGGTAATGGCTTCAGCGGCCAGTATCTGTTGTTGAATAGTTTTGCAGTTCGCGGTCATAACCTCATTTATGGTTACGTTGTGTATGTCAATGTTTTTATCCAGGGTGCGGCGCAAATCACCGTCCGTATAAATTCCCAGTACCTGTTGCTGCTCATTAACAATGGCGGTCATACCCAGGCTTTTCTGTGTCATTTCAAGTAGGGCATCCCTCAGACTGGCGCTTTCTTTTACCTGTGGTATTTCATTGCCCGTGTGCATTATATCTTTAACATGCAGCAGCAAGCGTTTTCCCAGGCTGCCGCCGGGGTGTGACAGGGCGAAGTCATTTTCAGTAAAGCCCCTGGCATCCAGTAGAGCAACAGCCAGTGCATCTCCCAACACCAGTGCTACTGTGGTGCTGGATGTGGGGGCCAGACCCAGAGGGCAGGCTTCTTTTTCCACGCTGGCATCCAGGTTTATATCCGCTTCTTTTGACAGGCTGGATGCCGCATTACCGGTAATGCTGATCATGGGAACTGAAAGGCGTTTTAGAATAGGCAATATGGTGAGTATTTCACCGGTTTCGCCTGAATTTGATAAAGCAATCACCACATCCTGCGGTGTAATCATGCCCAGGTCGCCATGGCTGGCTTCCCCCGGGTGCACAAAAAATGCCGGTGTGCCGGTGCTGGCCAGGGTTGCGGCAATTTTATTACCAATATGCCCGGATTTTCCCATGCCAGTAATGACCACTCGTCCTTTGCATTTCAACATGAGTTCGCAGGCTTTTACAAAGTCGTCATTAATGCAGCGTTTCAGCGCTGTAACAGCCGAGAGTTCAGTGTTGATAACAGCCAGCCCCAGTTTCTTTATCTGCAGGGGGTTAACCGACTTTTGAATGGGTGTATGGTTCACAGGATTGGCCACTTTCTGTATTTTATTGTGTCGCATTAAAGTATAGGATTATTTCATAGGCTGCAAATATTGTGAGTAAAATAGCGCCTTTGACGCGGGTGATTTTACCTGCGCCATATCGACCAAATGCAATAATAAACATTATAACGGTGAGTGCGACCATGATCGGCAGGTCTCGACTTAATACCCCGCCGGTGAGCTCAGAGGGTTGTATTAAACCGGCTACACCTAACACGCCCAGCGTATTAAACAGGTTTGAGCCAATGACATTGCCCAGTGCAATATCATGCTCACCTTTACGTGCGCTGACGATAGAGGCGGCCAGTTCAGGCAGGCTGGTGCCGATGGCGACAATCGTCAGGCCAATAATAAGGTCGCTCACGCCAAATATCTGAGCAATGCTGATTGCACCAGAGACCAGCAGTTTGGAGCTTATAAGCAGAATGACAATGCCTGAGAGCAGGAGCATAATGGCTTTGGGCATTGGCATATCACGTGGAATTTCATCATCAAACTCACTGCTCAATGGGTCTGTTTCAGTGTTGCTGTCTGTGGTATCGCTGCGTTGCTGCAGGGCTTTATGAACAATCCAGAACATGACTATAACGAGAGCGGCCAGCATTAACATACCATCAATGCGCCCCAGTACATTATCAAACGCCATCAGGGCCACAACCAGAAGAGTGGCAATAATCAGTAATGGATACTCGCGCTTAAGGATGCTGGAGTGTACTGTGAGAGGGACGATAACCGCCGTTGCGCCCAGAACCAGAGCAATATTGGTAATATTGGAACCAATGGCGTTGCCTATTGCCAAACCCGGATTACCGCCATATGAGGCGATAACCGAGACCAGTATTTCCGGTGCAGATGTGCCAAAACCGACGACAGTGAGGCCGATGATTAAGGGTGAAATTCCCATATTGCGTGCAGTAGCTGACGCGCCAGTGACAAACAGGTCGGCACTCCAGATAAGTAAGGCAAAGCCTGCGAGAATGAAGCTAACATCAATTAAGATAGACACGATTATTCAGTTTAACTTTAGGGCTAATTTTAAAGAACGTTATGATACACGATAATTCATTACAGGATGAGACTGCATTTGTCAGTGACACAAATAGCCCGGGCATTCTGCTGGGTGCCTGTGGCTGGAACCATGCGCATTGGCTGGGGGATTTTTATCCTCATGATTTGCCGCAGGACTGGTATCTCAGTTATTATGCCAATGAGTTTTCAGCGGTGCTGCTGCCAGAAAATCAGTGGCAGAATAACCTGATGGCGCTGGAAGAGTGGGCTTTTGATGTCAGCGAGTCTTTTCGTTTTTATTTACATAGTCGCTGTTCTGCCGGTAATTCTGGCGCTATAAATCCGCTTTCGGCAGCAAAGGCACTGGCGGGTCGATTTGCTGGAATCGTTAATATACCACCCGGAGAACATCATATTCAGGTCGATAAAGCAGCGGGCGTAGCTGTGATTAATATGGCAAGCCAGGATATGCGGGGTTGGCGACACTGGCTTGAGCAGCACGCCCCGGCGCTGCAGGCTGTATTTTTAAATGATGAGTCCCTCTCATATCAGCAGCTAAGTGATTTCAAGACTTTACTGGAGTTAATGGGGGTTTAATTTGAGTGTTATGCGCGGTGCTTGAAGGGTAGAAAATAATGAACTTATATTAGGTGTCTGTGCACTTATATAGTGCGCAAAATTTATGTATAGTACGGTGTTATATTATAAAGCGGTATTATTTAAAGGAAGAAGACTATTTCAATTGAACCCCCCGATATACTCATTAAAATTCGTGGCTTAAGCTTTTCACGGGGTAACCGGCTGATTTTCGATAATATCGATATGGATATTGAGCGAGGCAAGGTCACCGCCATTATGGGGCCGAGCGGAACCGGCAAGACAACCCTGTTAAAGCTGATCGGCGGTCAGCTCCGCCCTGACAACGGCAGCATACACGTGGCGGGTGAGAATGTGCATAAACTATCACAGTCCGCACTCTATAAATTGCGTCGCAGGACCATGGGCATGTTATTTCAAAGCGGCGCGCTGCTCACCGACCTGTCTGTATTCGATAATGTTGCTTTTCCGTTACGTGAGCATACTCGTCTGTCCGCCTCAGCTGTGCGCCATCTGGTGCTGCTTAAGCTTGAGGCGGTTGGGCTGCGTGGTGCACGTGACTTGATGCCTGCGGAGTTATCCGGCGGTATGGCCCGTCGAGTGGCGTTGGCCAGAGCTATTGCGCTGGACCCTGAGATGATTATGTTCGATGAGCCTTTTACCGGGCAGGACCCGATATCCATGGGGGTGCTGGTGAAGCTAATTCATGATATGAACCATGCAATGGGTATGACCTCGGTGGTGGTTTCCCATGATGTTGATGAAACCGCCAGTATTTCTGATTTTATATACGTTATATCAGAGGGGAAAGTGGTGGAGAGTGGTACGCCGATAGAAATAAAACATTCGGGCTCTGAATGGGTTAAGCAGTTTATGGGAGGGCTGGCAGATGGCCCGGTGCCCTTTCATTTTGCCGCTGAGCCCTTAATGGATGATTTGCTGAAGGGGGGGCGAGTATGATCGGTGACTGGCTAGAGGGTATTGGTCACAGAACCCTGGGCCGCTTTTCCCGTATCGGCAGAGCGGGCCTGTTTTTATGGCAATGTCTGTTGAGCCTGCCCTATATACTTAAGCGGCCTAAGCTGTTAGTTGCCCAGCTGTATAATGTTGGGGTGCTAACCCTGCTCATTATTCTGGTTGCTGGCCTGTTTGTCGGCATGGTACTGGCATTACAGGCTTATATTGTGCTGGTGGATTTTGGTGCTGAGGACTCTATCAGCCTGATGGTCTCTTTAAGTATTTTACGGGAGCTGGGTCCGGTATTCACGGGGCTGTTGTTTGCCGGACGAGCCGGCTCTGCCCTGACCGCTGAAATTGGCCTGATGAAAAGTACAGAACAGCTATCGGGTATGGAGATGATGGCGGTAAACCCGATGAAATATATTATTGCGCCGCGCTTTCTGGCGGGCATTATTTCCGTGCCCATGTTGACCGCAATTTTTATGGCGGTGGCTATACTGGGTGGGTATTTTGTGGCAACAGAAATGCTGGGCATCTATGAAGGTGTGTTCTGGTCGCAGATGCAGACAAAAGTAGACTTCTACGTCGATTTAATGAATGGCATGATTAAAAGTCTGGTATTTGGCTTTGTGGTGGTGTGGATCGCGGTATTTGAAGGTTATGATTGTGTGCCAACCTCTGAGGGGCTGGGGCTGGCCACTACCCGCACGGTCGTACATGGGTCGTTAGCCGTGCTGGGGCTAGACTTTATTCTTACGGCGCTGATGTTTAGTGTTTAGAAATGCCATTTAATAAAAAGCCTTTAATGATCTTCAGGAACTAATAGTAATGAATACTCGAAATATAGAAATACTGGTGGGTGGGTTTGTTGTGCTGGCAGTAGTCGCAATGGTGATGCTGTCGTTGAAGGTGAGCAACCTTGCCAGCTATGGTAATGCCGGTGATGTATATGAAATACACGCCGCATTTGAAAATATTGGCGGTCTGAAAGAACGTTCGCCAGTGAGTGCGGGAGGCGTTAGAGTGGGTAAGGTGGCAAATGTCAGTTATGATAATGAGCAGTTTACCGCTGTAGTGACTATGCAGATAGAAGGTCAGTATCGTTTTCCGCTGGATACATCGGCGAGCATTTTAACCGCAGGGTTGTTGGGAGAGCAGTATGTCGGGCTGGAGCCGGGGGGGGATGAGGAATATCTTGCGGATAATGGTGAAATTGAGCTTACCCAGTCGGCGCTCGTGTTAGAGCAGGTTATCGGGCAGTTTCTGTTTTCTAAAGCACAGGAAGAAGATAAGTAGCCACAAACCATAATGGATGGAAAATTTAAGATGAAAAAGTGTATAAAGTTAAGTGTTTTATTATTATTGGCTTTTGTGGCGAACTCGGTGAGTTTTGCTGCTGCAACGGTGGGGCCTGATCAGTTAATTAAAGACACCTCAGAAAAGGTGCTCAGTATACTGGAGCAGAATAAAGAGACGTTTAAAGAGCAGCCAGAGAAAATATTTAAGCTGGTGAATGATATTATTTTGCCACACCTTGATTTTCGGGCCATGAGTAAACTGGCATTGGGCAAAAACTGGCGTAAGGTGAACAAAGATCAGCAGCAACGCTTTGTAGCCGCCTTTAAAACCATGCTGGTTAGAACCTACAGTAAATCACTGACCGAATATGCCGGTGAGGAGATTAAATTTCTGCCCTACCGCCCACCAGCTGAAGGCAAGCGTACAGTAAAAGTCAAAACACTGATTCAGCAGAGTAATGGCCCTGAAATTCCCATTAACTATAGTTTGCGCATAAAAAATGATATCTGGAAAGTTTATGATATTAAAATAGACGGCATAAGTCTGGTGACCAATTACCGCAATACGTTTGCAAATGATATCAATCGCGTGGGTATAGAAGGTCTGATTAAAAAATTGCAGTCTAAATCTGCTCCTAAGCCGAAAGTAAGCTGAGGTCGCTATGGTAAACGAGGCGATCATTAAGCTTACGCAGGATAACGGCCGGGTTAAACTGGTCGGGCAGATGAATTTTGACAGTGTGGCCAGCTTGCTAAACAGCGCACAGATCAGCTTTGATAATGGGGATATTGAGGTCGATTTATCTGAAGTCAGTCGATTTAATAGCGCTTCATTGGCGCTTTTACTTGAATGGATGAAAAAGGCTGAGCAAAAAGGTGTGCAAATCAAGTATCATAGTGCTCCTGAACAACTTATGGTTATTGCGAAAGCCTATGGAATTGCTCATGAGTTGCCTTTATCAAATACTGAACAAGACTGAATGAATGAATAAGTTGTTAATACAGGGGGGCGTCATCCTGAATGGGGATGTGCGTATTTCCGGTGCAAAAAATGCTGTTTTACCCATCCTGGCCGCTACCCTGCTGGCCGATGGTCCCTGCGTGGTACAGAACGTGCCGCATCTGCAGGATGTAACGACCACGGTATCACTGCTGGGGAGTATGGGCGCGGCGGTGGTTGTTGATGAGACCATGAGCATCGAGGTTGATGCCTCGACATTGAAAACACAGGTTGCACCCTACGAGTTAGTGCGCACCATGCGCTCCTCAATACTGGTGCTGGGGCCCTTACTGTCGCGCTTTGGTTATGCAGAAGTCTCTCTGCCCGGTGGTTGTGCCATAGGTTCGCGACCGGTGAATATCCATATTAAGGGAATGCAGGATATGGGAGCCGATATTGAAGTAAAAAATGGCTATATCATTGCAAAAGCCGATCGCCTGAAAGGCGCACGTATTGTAATGGATATGGTGACGGTAACCGGTACTGAAAACCTGATGATGGCGGCGGTTCTGGCGGATGGTATTACTGTGCTGGAAAATGCAGCACGTGAACCGGAAGTGATTGATCTGGCTAAATTTCTTAATAAAATGGGGGCTAAAATCGCGGATGCAGGAACCGACACGATTACCATTGAAGGGGTTGAGTCATTACATGGTACAACCTATAAGGTAGTGCCGGACAGGATTGAAACCGGCACATTTCTTGTTGCAGCGGCGATCTCCGGTGGTAAGGTTAAAGTTAAAGATACCGATCCGCACCTGCTGGATGCCGTACTGGATAAGCTGCGTGAAGCCGGCGGTAAAATTAGCTGCGGCGATGACTGGATTGAGCTTGATATGGAAGGTAAAAGGCCCAAAGCCGTCAATGTTCGCACCGCACCCTATCCCGCTTTTCCCACGGACATGCAGGCCCAGTTTACCGCACTGAATGTAGTGGCAGAAGGTACCGGCACTATTGTAGAAACGGTGTTTGAGAATCGTTTTATGCATGTGCAGGAGTTACAGCGTATGGGGGCTAATATAGAAGTTGAAGGTAATACCGCCATTGTGCGGGGGGTTGAACAGCTGAATGGTGCCCCCATTATGGCGACTGATCTACGTGCTTCGGCCAGCTTAATTCTGGCAGGCCTGGTGGCTCAGGGCGAAACAGAGGTGCGGCGTATTTATCATATAGACCGTGGCTATGAGCTAATTGAAGAAAAACTGGCGAATTTAGGTGCTAATATTCGTCGTGTACCGGAATAAAAAATATCATTTGCCATTTGTTATTCACTTTTAGTCGAACGATTGAAAAGTGAATGACCAAAGACCTGAAGACGTATTTAAATATCATGAGCAATAACATCACAATCGCCCTGTCAAAAGGCCGTATATTCAAAGAAACCCTGCCTCTTTTAGAGGCGGCGGGCATTACACCTAAAGACGACCCGGAAAAAAGCCGTAAGCTGATTCTTGATACCAATCTGGATGATGTCAAGCTGGTGATTATTCGCGCTACAGATGTGCCAACCTATGTTCAGTATGGGGCCGCTGATATTGGTGTGGCGGGAAAAGATGTGTTAATGGAGCATGGCGGCGAGGGTTTGTACGAGCTGGTTGACCTGCGCATTGCAAAATGCAGGTTAATGACCGCTGGTATGGTGGATTTTGTCCCCCATAATGGCCGCCTGAGGGTAGCAACCAAATTTGTCAATGTGGCGAAGCAGTATTTTGCAGAGCAGGGGCAACAGGTTGAGGTGATTAAGTTATATGGCTCAATGGAGCTGGGGCCTATTGTGGGTCTGTCAGATCTGATTGTGGACGTTGTTGATACCGGAAACACACTCAAGGCCAATGGCTTAAAACCCATGGACCATATTGCGGATATCAGTTCACGGCTGGTGGTGAATAAGGCCTCATTAAAAATGAAGCATGATCGTATTCAACAGATGGTAGAGCAAATGCGCAAGGCGGTATCCCAGTGATTAATATTGCACAGTTAAACCTGAAGCAGGCGGACTTCTGGACACAGCTGGATAAGGTACTGGCCTGGGAGTCGGTGTCGGATGAGCAGGTTTTTAATACGGTTAACGACATTCTGAAAGATGTTAGAAAACGTGGCGATGCAGCGGTTGTAGAATACACGAATAAATTTGATCGTATGGATGCGGGGAATATCGCTGAGCTTGAAATTTCAAAATCAAGACTGCAGGAGTCGTTGAATAAAATCACCGCAGAGCAGCGGCAGGCACTGGAAAAAGCGGCGCAGCGTGTGCGCGAATATGCCGAGCATCAGAAAATGCAATCCTGGTCTTATACAGAAGCGGATGGTACTTTTTTAGGTCAGCAGGTGACAGCAATGGATCGCGCCGGTCTGTATGTTCCCGGTGGCAAGGCGGCATATCCATCCTCCGTTATCATGAATGCCGTGCCGGCTAAAGTGGCGGGTGTACCTGAATTAATCATGGTTGTGCCCACGCCCGCTGGCGAAGTCAATGATCTGGTGTTTGCAGCAGCGTCTATTGCCGGTGTTGATCGTGTATTTTCTATCGGTGGTGCGCAGGCTGTTGGCGCATTGGCTTATGGCACCGAAACGATTCCAAAAGTAGATAAAGTGGTGGGTCCCGGAAATATCTATGTGGCCACCGCCAAGCGCATGGTGTTTGGTGCGGCGGGTATCGACATGATTGCCGGCCCGTCTGAAATATGTGTGATCTGTGACGGTAAAACCGATGCCGACTGGATCGCCATGGATCTGTTCTCTCAGGCGGAGCATGATGAAGATGCCCAGTCCATACTCGTTTGCCCTGATGCTGACTATATAGAACAGGTAAAAGCCAGTATTGAAAAATTAATAAAAGAAATGCCCCGGGCGGAAATTATCAGAAAATCACTGGAGCAACGGGGTATTCTGATTGAGGTTGCGGATATGCAGCAGGCAATCGATGTTGCAAACTATATAGCCCCCGAACACCTGGAATTATCTATTGATGATGCCAGAGAGTGGTCGAAAAAAATACGCCATGCCGGTGCTATTTTTATGGGGCGTTATACAGCAGAAGCCCTGGGTGATTATTGCGCAGGCCCCAATCATGTATTGCCTACTTCACGAACGGCACGTTTCTCATCGCCACTGGGTGTTTATGATTTTCAGAAACGCTCCAGTTTAATTGACTGTTCTGCGGCGGGGGCATCCGAGCTGGCAAAAACCGCATCGGTGCTGGCGCACGGTGAGGGTTTAACGGCTCATGCTCTGTCTGCTGAGTATCGAATTAAAAAATAGACGCAGAGGTATGAAGGCGCAGCGTTTTTTGAAACCTCAGAACTAAAGTAACAATCACTGTGCCTCGCCACCTCTGTGTCAAAGGTTTTCCCCATGGGTGATATCGTTCAGTTTAAAAAGAAAAAACCATCTGAAAAGCATAAAGGCAACCTGCTGTGCAAGCGTGGCTTTCATAAATGGGAGATTGATACAGAAAAACAGTTTGATGTAAAGCAGGGAAGGCTGGTGACGTTGTATAAATGTAAGCGCTGCGGAAAGTTTAAAACAGAAGCTAAATAGATTGACGCAGAGGCGCAGAGTTTTTTTGAAGTGTCAGTATTAAAGTAACAATCTCTGCGCCTCAGCGCCTCTGTATCAAAGGTTCATCAGCGATAGTGGAAATTTAATTAACCGTAATCTTTCGCGGCTTAATCGCTTCCTGTTTGGGAATGCTAACCGTCAGAACACCTTTGTCACTTTTAGCATCAATAGCATCCGGGTTTACACCTTCTGGCATATTAAAGCGTCGGTAAAAAACACCGTGTTTTCTTTCTATGCGTTTAAAGCCCTGGTGCTCGGTTTTGAGCTCTGAGTTTCTTTCACCTTTAATGCTGAGAACACCGTTTTCCATATGTATATCGATGTCTTTCGGGTCGACACCGGGAATATCAGCAATCAGAAGATAGCGGTCACCTTCTTCCTTAATATCAACCGCCGGTGCCCAGTCGCTGGTCACAACATCACCGTTGTCATCTGTTCTGTTTTTGTAGTTTTGTGCATGGTTTATTTCATGCTGCAGTTGCTCAAAAAGATTCCAGGGGTTGTAGTGTGTCATGCTCATGTCTTGTCTCCTAAAAATAAATTTAATTTTGCGCCGTTTTTCTGGCTTAATAAATAGATGGAGATGTAAAGTATTTTTTCAAGTATTTTTTATGTATTTTTTGGTATTTATTTAATATTTATGCAGCTTTATTAACTGAGTTTCGTCAGTTTAAATATGCCTGAAAGAATGCCGGTTGTCAGATAAATGGCGGCTTGTGTTTATGCTTCAGGGGAATGACTGCTTCATAGGTGCTGCTCGTGCTTGTTAATAACGATCAGGGATTTCAGGAAATTTATTAGTATGCCACTTAGATCGATTTTTTCTGTTAATATTAAACGAGAGTTTTAACTAGTGCCCATCCAGAAACGCAGCAGATGCCTATTTCTGAATGGGCACTAACTATTAGAGAAATAATAAATGTCAGCAGATAAAACAACGCTTATCCGTAAAGAAATACAGGCGCTGAATGCATATCATGTGCCGGATTCAGGCGATATGATTAAGCTTGATGCCATGGAAAACCCATATCAGATACCGGGTGAGCTGAAGGATGAGTGGTTGTTGCGGATAAAAAATGCAGAAATAAACCGCTACCCTGATCCATCGGCACAGGCATTAACCCGTGCACTTGCAAGTTATATGGGGGTGCCTCTGTATAATTCAAGGGGGCGCTCTGAGAGGCAAGCAGAGGGTGAGGCAGGGAAGAACTCCGTTATACTGGGTAATGGTTCTGATGAGCTTATTCAGCTAATGGCCATGGCGGTTGCTGTGCCAGGCAGAAAGATACTGGCACCCGCACCTGGTTTTGTTATGTATAGTATGATCGCGACCTTTACCGGCATGGAGTATATTGGTGTACCATTGCTGGAAAATTTTTCGCTGGATATGCCCGCTATGCTGGCAACAATAAAAGCGGATCAACCCGCACTGATTTTTCTGGCTTACCCGAACAACCCCACGGGTAATTTATTTGCTGAAGATGAGATTATTGAAATAATAAATGCAGCGCAGGGGCTGGTGGTAGTCGATGAAGCCTATCATCCATTTGCCTGTACCAGCCTGATGCCGCGACTGGGAGAGTTTGATAATTTACTGGTCATGCGCACGGTTTCTAAAATGGGACTGGCAGGTTTACGACTCGGGTTACTGGCTGGTCCGGATCAATGGATTTCTGAATTTGATAAAATTCGCTTGCCGTATAATATTAATATACTGACGCAGGTTACGGCCGAGTTCGCCTTAAAGCATGCTCATGTTTTTGAGCAGCAGGCGAGCCTTATTCGCCAGCAGCGTGAATGGTTGTTTAATGCGCTGGCAGAATTTTCTCAGTTTAACGTTTACCCGAGCCGGGCTAACTTTATTCTGTTACGGGTTATTGATGGTGATGCCTCAAATATATTTCTGGCATTGAAGCAGCAGGGTGTTTTAATTAAAAATCTACACCCTTCCGGCGGTGTGCTACACCAGTGTTTAAGAATTACAGTGGGCACACCTGAAGAAAACAGTTCGCTGATTGATGCGCTGAAAAAAATACTTAATTCAGCTTAGTTATAACGGATGCGAATTTTACTGGCTGGGTCTTTTCTCAAGAATGGCCTGGCTGATAAAACTTTGCCGCTCTCGAATGCCCAGGATATCTATTTTATCCCCCGGGTGGCCATCCGCAATTGCATTGAGTACATCCCGGGTATCCCGAATGGCTTTTTTATTGATATGCGTAATGATGTCGCCCACGCGAATACCGGCCATCTCCGCCGGGCCATGATCAAACACATCGGTTATCAGCACACCCTGAATATTAGGCAGGCCGATGCGTTCTAATACCTGATCATTTAAATCGACACCTTCCACCCCCAGCCAGCCACGAATAACTTCGCCATGTTCAATAATCTGTTTGACTACATCCAGAACGAGATCAATGGGAATAGCAAAGCTGATGCCAAAATAAGCGCCGGATTTACTGAAAACGGCGGAGTTAATGCCGAGCATTTCGCCCCGGGTGTTGATCAATGCGCCGCCGGAGTTACCGGGGTTGATTGCCGCATCGGTCTGGATAAAATTTTCATAGGTATTTAAACCTATTCGGTCCCGCCCCGTTGCGCTGATGATGCCCTGAGTTACGGTTTGACCGATGCCAAAGGGGTTACCGATGGCGAGAACGATATCGCCAATGCGTATTTGACTGCTATCAGCAATGGTCAACGCTGGCAGGTGATCCAGCTCGGTGGTGATAACCGCCAGATCGCTGTCTGCGTCCAGGCCGAGTATTTTGGCTTCCAGCCTGCGCCCATTATGTAATGTCACTTCTATTCTGTCGGCCCCCGAGACTACGTGGTGATTGGTAACTATGTAGCCAGCGGTGCTAATAATGACCCCGGAGCCTTTATTGGGCCTGATTTTATATAAAGACGAGTTGTTTTTTGTTAAGGGTTTAAGTGGCGGAGTGAAAGGTAATAAACTATTGTCTTTCTGCGCTCTGTAAAAGGCCTTAATACTGACCACTGAAGGCGCGGCTTTATTTACAGCATCGGCATAACTGTCACGGTTGGTGTTGACGATGCTCTGCCGGTTAAACAATGAGCTGAAGTTAACCGAAGAGAGCACAATGAGCACACCGCCCATAAGAAGTCCTAATAGAGCCCAGCCCAGAATAAAACGTGTAGAATATGATTTTTGCATATTTTTTAATGTTCGTGGATTTTATGGAGTCTGCATGGTACAGCTTAAATCAATTGTTGATTATTGTAATGATCTGTTACAAATTAATGAGTTCAGGGATTATTGCCCAAACGGGCTTCAGGTTGAAGGAAAACCTCAGGTCGGGCGAATAATATGCGGGGTTACCGCCTGTCAGGCGTTGATTGAGCAAGGCATAGAAAAGCAGGCGGATGTGATTCTGGTGCATCATGGTTATTTCTGGAAAGGTGAAAATGCCGTTATAACGGGTATTAAGCGAAAGCGTATTCAGCGACTGCTGGAGCATAATATCAGTTTACTGGCTTATCATTTGCCGCTGGATGCACATGTTCAGCTGGGTAATAATATCATGCTTGGACAGAAGCTGGATATTAAAGAGGCCTGCTGTGAGCAGCAGGGAGAAGCTCGTGGCTTATTGTGGAGTGGGACGCTGTCGCAGGCAATGAGTGGCAAGGAATTTGCGCTGAATATTGAGCAGGCACTGTCTCGTAAGCCATTACACCTGAGAAGCCAGAGTGACAGGCCGATTAAGCGGGTTGGCTGGTGCAGTGGCGGGGCGCAGCATTATATAGAGCAGGCAGCCGGGCTTGGGCTGGATGCCTTTATCAGTGGTGAGGTCTCAGAGCAGACCTTCCACCTGGCCAGAGAGCTGGATATTCACTACTTTGCAGCAGGGCATCATGCAACAGAGCGCTATGGTGTGCAGGCGTTGGCCAGCCATCTATCAGAGTATTTCAAAGTTGAGGCAGAGTTTGTTGATATATGCAACCCTGTATGAAGAGTTGTTGTTTGAAATCAATATAACTTGCTGATATTTAAAGAAATAATAATATAACTCTTGGTTAATGTACAAAAATGAAGTATTATATCGCGGCAATTTTACATGTCTCAAGTGTGAATTGAGACACATTTACAAATACGGTTACCTGGATGAAGTTGCAGTATTTAGCATTGCTCGCGGATGGGTCAGGTAACAAGATTTTAATCAATTTAGTCTAAGAGAGGTACTCATGACTACAGACGGCGCAAATTTAAGCAAACGCCGCTTTCTGACAATCACCACTGCTGTTATTGGTGCTGTCGGAGCTGGTGCTGTCGCTGTACCCTTTTTGTCTTCCTGGGCTCCCAGTGAGCGTGCCAAAACTGCAGGCGCGCCTGTGGAAGTGGATATCAGTAAGTTACAGAAAGGTCAATTGTTAACGGTTGAGTGGCGAGGTAAGCCAGTATGGATTATCAAGCGTACTGAGCAGAACTTAACAGACTTGCCGACACTGGATGAGCTCCTGCGCGACCCGGCTTCTGAAAATGATCAGCAGCCCGTGTATGCACAGAATTCTACGCGTTCAAGAAAACCTGAAATTGTCATCATGGTGGGTATCTGTACACACCTGGGCTGTTCACCGACCTACCGTCCTGAAATAGGCGCGGCTGATTTAGGTGGCGCGGACTGGAAAGGCGGCTTCTTCTGCCCATGCCACGGGTCAAAATTTGATCTGGCCGGGCGGGTATACCAGGGGGTTCCTGCACCATTAAATCTTCAGATACCGCCTCACTTCTATAAGAGTGAGCGTACTATTTTGATTGGTGAAGACGGGGGAGCTGCATAATGTTTAAAAGTTTAATGACATGGGTCGATGATCGCTTTCCGGCGACCAAGATGTGGAACGAGCATCTGGCCGAATACTATGCGCCAAAGAATTTCAACTTCTGGTACTTCTTTGGTTCATTAGCGCTGCTGGTTCTGGTTATCCAGATCATCTCCGGCATTTTCTTAACAATGCATTACAAGCCTGACGGTGCCATGGCCTTCGCATCGGTCGAATACATCATGCGTGATGTACCTTACGGCTGGTTGATTCGTTACATCCACTCTACGGGTGCAACGGCCTTCTTCGTGGTGGTTTATCTGCATATGTTCCGTGGCTTAATGTACGGTTCATTTAAAAAGCCCCGTGAATTAGTCTGGCTGTTTGGTATGTTCATTTATCTTGCACTGATGGCTGAAGCTTTCATGGGGTATCTGTTGCCCTGGGGGCAGATGTCATTCTGGGGTGCACAGGTAATCATTTCATTGTTTGGTGCCCTGCCCATTATTGGTGAGCCATTAACTCTGTGGATTCGTGGTGACTTTGTCATATCCGATGCAACACTTAACCGTTTCTTCGCATTACATGTTATTGCACTGCCGATCGTACTCTTAGGGTTAGTGGTTGCTCACATCATTGCATTGCATGAGGTGGGTTCTAATAACCCTGAAGGCATCGAAATTAAGAAGAGCAAAGATGAAAATGGTATTCCTCTCGATGGTATTCCGTTTCACCCTTACTATTCGGTAAAAGATATAGTCGGCGTGATCGTGTTCTTAATGTTCTTCAGTCTGGTGCTGTTCTTTGCACCGGAAGGTGGTGGCTATTTATTAGAGCATGCTAACTTTATTCCTTCTGATCCATTGAAAACACCGGAGCATATTGCACCGGTCTGGTACTTCACGCCGTTCTATGCGATTTTACGTGCAGTTCCGGATAAGCTGATGGGTGTTATCGCAATGGGCGGCGCAATTGTTGTGTTATTCCTGCTGCCATGGATTGATCAGTGTAAAGTTAAATCGGTTCGCTATCGTGGCATGAGCTTCAAAATATTACTGGCGGTATTTGTCGTTTCATTTGTTGCATTGGGTCGTTTAGGCATGTTGCCAGCTACACCGTTCCTGACCTTGTTAGCGCAAATCTTTAGTGTAATGTACTTCGGCTTCTTTATTGCGCTGTACTTTACTTCGAAGAATGAAAAAACGAAGCCAGTACCAGAGGAGATTACGAAATGATGCAGTTTTCCGTGAAGACATTACTAAGCGTAGTCCTTCTGTCTTTTTCCGGCCTGTTAATGGCCAGTGGAGGCGGTGTGCATTTAGATCATGCACCGGTTAATCTCGAAGATAAAGAGTCGCTCAAACGGGGTGCTGAAATTTTTGCGAGTAACTGCCTCAGCTGCCACTCAGCTGACTACATGCGCTATAACCGTATCGGTAAAGACCTGGGCTGGACTGATCTTGAAGTAACTGACAAATTAATTAACACACGTGGTGCTGATGGTGAAAAAACCAAAGCAGGTGAGTTAATGAAAGTTGCCATGAACAATGATTATGCCAGCGTTGCCTTTGGAACTAAAGTTCCCGGGCTAACGGTCATTGCCCGTGCACGGGGGGGTGACTGGTTGTTTACCTATCTGCGCACTTTTTATCTGGATGATACACGCCCAACCGGCATGAATAATCTGGCCTTTCCTGATGTAGGCATGCCCCATGTGTTATGGAAGCAGCAGGGTTTGCAAAAGGCTATTTTCAGAGAAGAAGAAGGCACAGATGGCAATAAAAAGCACATATTTGAAAAAATGGAAATAGTACAGCCTGGTACTCTGTCTGTAGAAGAATACGATGTTTTTGTCGGTGATCTGGTAAACTTTATGGTTTACATGGGTGAGCCGATGCAGCTGGAGCGTAAGAGTCTTGGTATTAAGGTTCTGATCTTCCTGTTTTTCTTCGCTATTGTTGCTTACATGCTGAAGAAAGAATACTGGAAAGATATAGATACTAAAAATCGTCCGACGATGAAAAAATAAGTCTCTATTGTAAATCAATAGTCTCTGGTCGCCAGCCGAAAACAGCAGCAGTTATACTGCCCTGGTTTTAGCTGGCGATTTTTGGCTTTTTAAGTGAATAGAATAGCTGTCTGTAATTGCCTGAATGATATAACTCAAGTTGATGTTATTCAGGTGAAAAAATAGATTAGTTATTACTGAGGGAAATAAATTATGGCGTCAAACACACTCGCCAATCGCAGGTCCGTAATGAACCTGTTTACTTCGCCGACCTGTCCAGACTGCCACCTGGTACGTATCGTACTGGCAGAAAAAGACATTACCTTCGAATCTATTGATGTCGATCTCAATTCTCCACCAGAAGATTTATCCGAGCTAAACCCATATAACACCGTGCCGACATTAATTGATCGTGACCTGGTGCTGTATAATGCAAGAGTGATCGTTGAATATCTGGATGAACGATTCCCGCATCCACCCTTAATGCCCGTTGACCCGGTTTCCCGGGCGAAAACACGTCTTGCACTGCAACGAATAGAAAAAGACTGGTTTCCCCTGATGAATGATATTTTGCATAAGGGCGAAAAAACAGCGGCAAAAGCTAGAAAGCAGCTACGGGAAAGCATTATTTCTTCTAATGAGCTGTTCGAGGCAATGCCATTTTTCTTAAGTGAAGACTACAGTCTGGTTGACTCAACTATCTCGCCCATGCTGTGGCGTCTGCCGGTATTAGGTATAGAGCTACCGGATGAAGCACAGGCCGTCAAAGACTATATACAGCGTATCTTTAATCGTGAAGCGTTTCAGTTAAGCCTTTCAGAGTCAGAAAGAGAAATGCACCTTTAATTGCTGGCAAACCCGCCCGGCTGTTAAAACATACAGGTATAAAGAAAAGTTGTTCAGTGTAATGGTTCAGACGCAGGTAGTGTTATGACATCCAGTCGCCCATATTTAATACGAGCCCTGTATCAATGGATAGTTGATAACGGTGTAACGCCCTACATACTGGTCGATGCACTGGTCGAAGGGGTTGATGTGCCAGCGCAGCACATCCAGGACAATAAAGTCGTTCTGAATCTTGCTCCCATGGCGATACAGAGCCTGACATTAGGCGATGATGTGATTAGCTTCAGTGCGCGCTTCAGTGGCCAACCTGTCGATTTGATCGTGCCCACAGAAGCCGTGCTGGCAATTTACGCCAGAGAAAACGGCCAGGGCATGATGTTCAATGATGAGCCGGGTTCCACTCCCCCCACGGATGGTGACTCACCGCCAGATGATAACAAACCCAACAAGCCTTCATTACGGGTTGTGAAATAAAACGCGACTTCCTGTTTGAGTGTTCGCATAAAAATCGTGCAGGATAACTTGATGTTGAACCTGAATTAATCCTGAATTAATCAGTTGACCGCGCAATAGTAGGGTAAGTAGTTGAGAATATTGAATATTATCACATGTTGCAAGTCACCCGTTCGGTGAATGCGCTACACCCTGAATTGCGCCTCTGAGAGCACACCTGACTATATGAAAAAACGCTCATCACCCATAAGGTGAATAGGCTTTTTTTCATTACGCCATTCAAATCAATTGCTTACACATCTTTTTTGCACTCAACTGATTTTTCCAGGTTGAAATATTCGGGCTAAGTAATCATATGCGGGTATTCTTCGAATTCAATCGCGGTTATCCTGGTCGTCTCAATTAGTGCGTTAGTAGAAAGTTGCTTAGTTATAAATTCAGTTAATGATGGTTGATATTCGAACCGATAATTTATATTTATTTGTCGCATAATAATGCTGGGTATGAAGGGTGTCAGTTAAATCAACCAGTGTCATGAAAATATTAAAAACAAAAAAATCAATAGCTTATACAAAATAACATTGCCGGAATGGGCTGCCGATTATTTCAGTTATCTATTGGTCAAAATAAATAAAAGTGTTTGATCTGATTCCGAATAAAAAGTAAAACTTATTACTATAATCCGCGAATCATGTAGTTATAAGATATACTAAAAATTGATATTTTTCATTTGTCGTTTATTTCATCGATGAGCTTGACTTTTTTTAAAATCAGCCTAATCTTTTATTCAATTTAACGTGATAGATATAACCGCTTCAGTTTGATGGAATGCGGTTGAATGGATGCTGTAAAATGAAAACTGAATAAGCAAAAGGATAAAAAATGATCAAGACAATCCCATAAAAAACCCCTGTGGTTTTTATCTGTTATGCACGGGCATATACACCTCTGATAAACTCAGCTCAGCTTTCAATGCCTTGTGTTGATTTATCTGTGCCTGAAATTTTCCAGCTTAAAATTAATCTGTACTAAGAAATATATATTTCTGGATGGGCACTAACTAATTGAAAAAGGAAGCTCGCATGAATGTTCTAATATATAATGATTTAAAAAATTCTTATCTGAGTCATATTTCATTTAGAATATTAATTTTGTTTTTTTTATCCATGCTGCTTTCATGTGGCAGTGATTCAGATACAGGAAATTCTGAACTGAATGATAAAGTGGGTGTGTCATTACCGCAAAATCTAAAAATGGCATTACCCGCTAATGGCCAGCTGAATGCTTATCTGAGCCTGGATGGTGGGCAGCGCCAGGCTATGAATGTTAATGTCAGTGACAATAATGCGAATATCAGTTTAGGTGGTTTAGCGACGGGGTCTCACAAGGTAAAAATAGAGTTTGAATTTGTATATAATAATAATCCGGCGAACCCGATTACACTTGCTAGCGTTACCCGTACATTAGCATTAGGTGCAGGCAGTAATTCATTGAGTATTGGAAAGGACGATTATACTACCAGTGGATTTGACTGGGATGGTGATGGTATTGATAACCTGCAGGAATTAATAGATGGAACCAGCCCGATTGCCCGTGTTGTTGTTAGCACCATCAGCGGCAATACGAGTGAAGACGGGGGCAGTGCCAGCTTTAGTCTGGTGCTTAGCAGTTTGCCTGCGGCTAATGTTGACCTGAGTGTGCAAAGCACTAACCAGAATGAAGGTGATGTTGATATAAGCCAGGTTACGTTTACGCCTGCAAACTGGAATATGCCTCAGGTAATTACAGTTACAGGGGTTAATGATAATCTTAACGATGGTGATGTTGTCTATCAAATAACTCTTTCTGCTGCTGTTTCTACCGACGCGGATTATAGTAATTATAAACCTGCAGATATTACATTAACAAATATTGATAATCCGACGGCCTCCGTTTTACCTGTGGACTCGTCATTGCTAAATGGAGCCAGCCTGATCGTTATTTTCTTCGGCCGTGAAATGGACCCTGTCTTACTTACCCTGAGCGGATCAATGAACAGTGATGGTGGGGTGTGGAGCAGTGTTTCCGTTATTAATGACACCTTAAGTATTAAGCCGAAAACCCGTTGGGCTGAAGGTGCTCAGACCTTATCGTTTAATGCTTTTAGTATTGATGGGGTGGAGCTTGGTGTGCAAACCATTAATTATACGGTTGATGATAGCGCGCCCACGGTTACATTTAATCCCGCCAGCGGTGCAGCGATTCAAAATAAAACCCCTGTAGCCATCATTTTTTCTGACTCAATGCAAAAGAGCTCATTTCTTGCTTCAGGTGATATCTGGAATGAAAGCGATCAGACGGTAATCTGGTCAAGTCAGGTGGTTGCTGATGATACGGCTACCTTAAACCCAGCCAGTAGCTGGAAGGACGGCTCCAAAAGTCTGGTACTTAGTGCAAACGATCTTGCGGGTAATGCTTTGGTTACTCAGAGTGCGAGCTATACAGTGGACACCACCATACCGGGTATCGTGTCGATTACGCCCAATGGCCTTTCACCTGCTGTAGGTGTGTTATCAACAGGTACATCTGTGAAAATTGAATTTACGAAATCAATGAGTGTAACCTCATTGAAAGCCAGCGGTTCATTATGGAATGAAAGCGATCAGGGGCTATGGAGTAGCAGCAAAGGGGAAAACAATAATATATTAACATTAAGCCCTGCCAAATTATGGAGCCTTTCGGCGAAAACTTTAACGCTGGATGTATCGGATATTAATGCCAATAAATTAGCAACGTTAACCCTTAACTACAGTGTTGGTTGCCCTGTAGGTACAAAAAATTGTTCTGGAGCCTGTATTAATATTAATGGTTCCGATGCAAATAACTGTGGAGCCTGCGGTACAGTGTGTGGGGGTAGTAATGTGGCAGGTGCCAGTTGCTCAGCCGGGACCTGTTCAATAGATTTATGCAGCAGCGGGTTTGATGACTGTAATTCTAATTATGCTGATGGTTGTGAAGTGAACTTAACTAATGATGATAATAACTGCAAAAGCTGTGGAAATATCTGTAATGATGTTAATGCCTGTACCATTGGCACCTGCTCGGCCTCTCAGTGCAGTGCCGCACCCAGCGATTCATTATGTGGGGCAGACAGTGTTGTTTTGGGTGCTTGTGCTGGCTCGACAACCTGCTCTTATACGGGTACGCAAACACGTACCGTCACGCCTAAAATATGTACAGCGAATGGTTGTGCTAACGGCACGTCGTCTTCCACCACCGTGTCGTGTGTTATAAAGCCTAACCCTGACGGTAGTTCATGTGGAGCATTTGGTTATACATGCGGGGGTGGTTCGTGTTTATGTCCAACATGCGTTATTCAATAACAGCTAATTTATTAAAGGAAAGTCATGAATTATTTAAAATTAAAAAAAATATTTCTGTTTTTAATAACATTAACGGGATTGTTGGCATTCAATACAGTACGGGCATCTAATCAGGTGAACAGCATTAGCGGTGAAGAGGCCAGTGCTATACTGCTGGAGCTAAAACAAATTCGAAGTGTGCTGGAAAGAATAGAGAAAAAATCACTTAATTCAGTGCAGGCTGGCGTACCTGCGAGACCTAAAATAACAAAAATATCTTCGATTAACCGGCCTTCATTGGGCAGTAGCGATGCGCCGGTTACAATTGTTGCAATATCTGATTATCAGTGTCCGTATTGCAAACGTTTTGCGGATACAACAATGAAAGACCTTAAAAAAGACTATATTGACACCGGTAAGGTGCGTATTGTGTTTAAAGATTACCCTCTGGCATTTCATGCGCAGGCTAAAAAAGTTGCACAGGCTGCACATTGTGCCGGTGATCAGGGAAAGTACTGGCAAATGCATAATATATTATTTCAGGATATCAAAAAAACAGAAGCATCTGATTTTATTAATAATGCCAGTCAGTTAACACTTGATACAAAGACATTTAAACACTGTATCTCCGGTAATCGTCATTATAATGCAATTGAAAAAGACATTGCTGATGCAACGCAAGCCGGTTTATCGGGTACGCCCAGTTTTGTAATTGGTAAAACAACCCGGGATATCATAGAAGGTGATGTTATTGCGGGTGCTCATTCCATATCTAGTTTGAAAAAATATATAGAAAAATATATGTAGAACAAGCGTGTGAGTGGCGCTGTATTACAAATTACATCTCTGCAAAGACCTCTGACATAATAAAAACGTGGTGGATCGGGGTGTCCGCGCATTTTTTATTATCTCATTCGTCTTTTCAGGTGTTCACTTTGGGGTATTCAACTGAGGTTTTTTGGGCAATGTTTTTCCCGGGTTTAAAATGTTCTTTTTATCAAACACCTGTTTAATCTGGTGCATTAAGCTGATTTCTGTTTCACCCAGTTCTTTTGATATATAGTCGCGTTTTTCAAGGCCGACTCCGTGTTCGCCCGACAGGCTGCCCTTGAGATTTAGTACCAGATCAAATATTTCGTTGAGGCATTTTTCAGCCGTTTGCATTTCTGTTTTATCGTCCGGGTTGATCAGCAAGTTGACGTGTATATTGCCATTGCCGGCATGGCCGAAATTCACTATTTTTATCTGGTGGGTTTTACCGAGCTGGTCAAGGCCGTTTATAAGGGCAGGGATATTTGAAACCGGTACGACAACGTCTTCATTTATTTTTTTCGGGGCGATTTTTCTTAAGCTGGGTGAGAGTGCTTTGCGTGTTTGCCAGAGCGCATCTGCCTCCGCCTTTGTCTGGGCCAGTTCACTGTCGATGAATCCGTCTACCTTGCATGCAGATATAACCCGCTCTGATTCTTTCTGTATGGTTTCGGTATGGCCATCGACTTCTATCATCAGCATGGCGGCTGCATTTGTAGGCAGGTTAACCGTTGAGTAGTCGCGTACCATGTCCAGCGCATTTTTGTCCATAAACTCCAGTGCGCAGGGGGTCACCGGTTGCGACATGATATTTGATACCGCACGGGCGGCCGCATCTACACTGTTGTAGCTGGCTTTTATGGTGTGCTTTGCAGTTGGCAGTGGCAGTAGTTTCAGGCAGGCCTGAGTGATCAGCGCCAGGTTGCCTTCTGAGCCAATAATTAGCCTTGTCAGGTCGTAGCCAACCACACCTTTTGTGGTGTGGGTGCCGCATTTTATAATCTCGGCATTACCGGTGACGGCATGCAGGCCTAATGTGTTTTCACGGCAGGTTCCGTATTTTACTGCGCGTGGCCCAGCGGAGTTATAAGCGAGATTGCCGCCGACTGAGCAAAAAGCGGCGCTGGTCGGATCAGGGGCCCAGAACAGTTTGTGCTGAGCGGCACACTGTTGAACCTCCTGGTTGGTTACGCCGGGCTGAACATCCATGCTGCGATTCTCGGCATCAATGTTAATAATTTTATTCATGCGTTCAAATGAAACAATCAGCTCGTTGTCAAGTGGCACGGTCGCACCTGTGGTGCCGGTTCCTCTGCCTCTGGCAATGAGTGGAATATTGTGTTCATTGCAGGCCTGAATGATTTGCTGTACCTCGGTTTCGTTAACGGGAAATACAACGGCCAGAGGCTGAGCCTGTCGTCGGCTATTGTCATAACCATAGGTCAGGCACTCAGCCACTTCGGTGAGCATGTTTTTATCGGAAACGATTAAGCGTAACTGTTTTAGAAATTTTTTGCTCATATGTAAATATTCAGGCTCCGATTAGCTGTGCGTCTACCAGGTCACCCAGGCAGTGAATGATTAACAGGTGTGTTTCCTGGATGCGTATGGGGGAGTCGGAATCAACTCGAACTTCGATGTCGTCATGATGCATGCGCGAGCTTACTTCGCCACCGTTCTGCCCGGTGAGTGCAATTATTTTCATATGGCGTTCATGTGCGGTGTCGATGGCGCTTACCAGGTTGCCGGAGTTGCCGCTGGTGGTAATGAGCAGCAGTATATCTTCGGCCTGACCCAGCGCGGCAATCTGTCTTGAAAAGATCTGGTCATAGCTGTAGTCATTGGCGATAGAGGTCAGTATGGATGTGTCGGTTGACAGTGCTATGGCCGGTAAGCCGGGGCGCTCCATTTGAAAGCGGTTAAGCATTTTAGATGAAAATAGCTGGGCCTCTCCTGCAGAGCCACCATTGCCGCAGGTTAAAATTTTTCCTCCGCAGAGTAGCCCCTGGGTCATCAGCTCCCCCGCCAGAGCAATTGAGTTCTGTGCTTTGTCCAGCGTGCGCTGTGTGGTGTTTATGTTTTTCAGGAAGTTGTGTTCAATTATTTCTGCTAAGTTCATAAGCGGATTTCATGTGTTGAGGGTTGAGTTTGTGGGCTAAAGTGGTTCAACCTAAATTAATCAGTTAACCGCACAGATACACTGTAAGTCTTTGAGAATGTAAGTTATTCTCACTGGGTGCAAGTCACCCGTTCGGTGAGGGTGCTACACCCTAAATTGCACCCCTGGGAGCACACCTGACTATATCAAAAAAACCATTAAGGACTCGCCATTAACGGTCTTTTTGATTACGTCATCTGAGCTCCCAGAGGCACACTTTATGCCGTCCAACTGATTAATTTAGGTTCAACCTAAATTAATCAGTTAACCGCACAGATATACGGTAAGTCTTTGAGAATGTAAGTTATTCTCACTGATTGCAAGTCCCCCGTTCGGTGAGGGTGCTACACCCTAAATTGCACCCCTGGGAGTATACATGACTATATCAAAGCATCGCTCCTTTGTGTCCTGCAACCGCGATATTAGTGCATCCCTGCACGTCTTCGCTCCTTTGCATCCTGCAATTGCGATATTAGTGCATCCCTGCACGTCAACTAAAGACTTGCCATTAGCGGTCTTTTTGATTACGTCCCATAATGATCAACATCTGAACTCCCAGAGGCACATTTTATGTCGTCCAACTGATTAATTTAGCTTCAAAATGCATTTTGAATCCATTCGTAAGACAGTGACGGATCATTTCCTGTCATAGCAATTACATCAAAGCGGGCGTTGAATTCACGGCCTTTTTTTTGCATATAAAAAAGTGCCGTTTTTTTAATTCTTGATTGCTTGCCGGGTGTAATGCTTGCCTTTGCTCCACCAAAGCTCTGGTTTTTCCGGTAACGAACTTCAACAAAGACCAGTGCATTTTCATGTTGCATGATCAGGTCTATTTCGCCAAACCGGCTATGAAAGTTTTTTTCAATGAGCCGCAGGCCATTTTGTTCTAAATAGCGACAGGCAAACCCTTCTGCTGCCTTGCCTTTACTGGAGCGGTTGATGAGCTGGCTGAGTTTCATCGAGTATGTAATTGATAGGCAGAGCGCTTATATCAACCAGCTCAGGCTTGCCTTTGTTAAATTGTGCCCATAGCAGTTCTCTGTGCACGCGATTAAGCGGGTCAAGGTAGAGGTTACCTGTCTGGCCTGAGAAGCGGTCATAGGCCTTACCCTGTAGCCTGCCAAGAAATGGAATAACATTATAGGCATCTACGCCCAGCGCAAAGAGGCGGGTGTACTGTTGCTGCTCTGGCCAGTAGTCTAAAAGAGACTGTTTAAATTTATTCGGTGGGTTGAGAATCCACGGCATGTCGCAAAAATTAAGCTCGTCTATGTCGCGATCAGCCTGTAAATCCAGTTTCCCCTTATAGGCGTGGGAGGTTGAATAAACAGGCAGGTCTCCAGCATAGTGAAACTTAAATTGCGGTTTTAACTGACGGGCGTCGTTTGGTGTTGCGATCATGAATATCATATCCACATCCTGGCGCCGGTAGGGTGTAAATTTTACACTGTTGCGAATGGTGTTTCGAACGTTGCGATACCGAGCATAGCTCTGGCTTATATTCAGCATGTTTTGTATGGGGCGTTTGAAGTCGTTTTTATTCGGCATATAGGTTTTTGCACTGACAACAATGCCGCCCAGTTCTTCAAAGCGTTGCTGAAATGCGTTGCGTAGACGCTCACCCCATTTACCTTCCGGAACAAGCACGGCGGCATGGGTGCGGCCCTGGCGGAAAGCCATTTCTGCTGCCTGACGTGCTTCGTCTTCGGGCAACAGGCCAAACTGGAAAAGATTGGTGCTTATATTGGACTGTATGCTCGAGTAGTTTAGCGTGAGTGTGGGTATTTCAACCTGTGTTGCGCGAGTGAGGTTGTCGACGGCGGGTTTAAGGAAGGGGCCGATAATGAAGTCTGCGCCTGCGTCAGCGGCTTCTTTGTAATAGTTCCAGGTTGCCATCGGATTGCTGCTAGTGTCTATAAAGCTAATGCGAGGGCGTGTGTTTTTATCCGGGTTCTGGTAGTAGGAAGATAAAATACCTGCGCTGATTGCAGCGGCTATTTGCGCATACTGTCCTCTCAGGGGGAGTAACACCGCGATGTGTTTCGGCTTTTCCACGAGCTCTATCTGTTTATTACCCAGCTCTTTGATGAAAATTTTTGCTGCAGGGTGATTGGGGTACTCTTCTCGCCAGAGGTAGATGCCGTCCTGCAGAAATTGCCAGTCTACCTGTGCCTGCTTTGCAACTTTTGCCAGTTCTATCCAGCCCAGCAGTTCGTTGTTAAGCGGAGCATTGCTGATTTGTTGAAGGCTGGTCTGGGGGAGCAGTGAAAGTGCTTCCCAGATGGCCTGGTGGTTTAGCTGCTGCTCAAACGGGTCGGTGATGAGGAGTTTGTCCATTTGTACCCGTGTTTTTGCGGATTCAAGAGGGTAGCCGGCATCAAGAAATGCTCGGGCTCTTAACTGCATTAATCGTATCTGCTGTGGGGCTGGCAGCACGCGGTCGGTATTGAGCTGCTTTAATGCTTCTCGTGAGTTGCCAAGCCCGATTGAGATTTCTGCGGACAGCAGGCGAATTTCCAGGGTGGTTTCAGGGCTGAGTATTTCATTATTAATGGCGGCGAGTTGTTTGCCTGCACGTTCAAACTGGTTTTGTGAAGTGAGTATCTGAGTGGCTTTTAGCAGGTGCTGGTTGCGAGGAAAGCCGGTTGATGACAATGCCATTTCTATATATTTGTCGGCAGATTCCTGGAATTCATCTTCGGTGTCACCACGGGCTTCACCGGTTAAAGATGTATCAGAATCGCTGATAACAGAGTCTTTAGGCGTACAGCCGTAGAAGCTCAGGAGTAATGTAAGGCTAATTATCAGGCGTGCAGTTATTCTTGTCAGTGCTGTCATTATTTTGTGTGGTGTTAGTGTTATTATGGGGCCCAGAAAATTAGCAGAGGACAACTGGCCGGGGAAACCCGCAGTGTTCTGATTTTCTGCAGCACTTCAAAGGCTGCTGTATCTTATAGTATTGTTAAATTATTGAGAATGCTGCAGGACAAAATTAGTATTATTTTTTGTCGAATTTGATTAATCATAGAGCATTATCCTGAAATAGTGGCCTGAATGTATATAGCATTGTTTTCCTATTGTATCGCATATCTGCACTGATGTATTTGGTGTATATGATTTATATATATTTTTCAATGGCTTAGTGTAAACTATTGTATTCGGTTGATTGGTTTCTGCCGACTCTAAAATATTAAATTTCACCCTCTCAGAGAGTATCTTGCCTGGAGCTATAACTGTCAATGAATAAGGGCACACTTTATATAGTCGCCACGCCAATTGGCAATCGCTCGGATATAAGCGAGCGCGCCATTGAAGTATTAAAGCAGGTCGATCTGATTGCTGCCGAAGACACGCGTCACAGTAAGGGGTTAATGCAGTTTTATGGTATTAGCACCACACTGCAGGCCTGCCATGATCATAATGAGGAGCAGGTGACGCTGCGCTTTATAGAGCAATTGCTGGCGGGGGAAAATATTGCCCTGATTTCTGATGCAGGAACGCCGTTGGTGAGTGATCCGGGCTATCGGCTGGTTAAGGCTGCGCATGAGGCGGGCATTCCGGTGAGCCCATTACCCGGGGCCTGTGCTGCGATTGCGGCTCTATCGGCCTCGGGTCTGGCGACCGACCGGTTTTTATTTGCCGGGTTTCCTCCTCACAAACAGGTTGCGCGGCAGCGTTTTTATGCCGAGTTTGAGCAGCAGACGGCTACACTGGTGTTTTATGAGTCTAGTCATCGTATTGTGTTATCTGTTAATGATCTGCTGGCTGTTTTTGGTGGGGAGCGGAAAATTGTTCTGGCCAGAGAAATCAGTAAAATATTTGAAACTATTCACAATGGTGTGTTAAATGACTTACCCGGCTGGCTGGCGGCGGATTTAAATCAGCAAAAAGGCGAGTTTGTGCTGGTACTGGAGGGGGCTGCTACTAAGCCAGATGCCGGTATGCTTGAGCTGGAGTCGGTTTTGAAGGTGCTGTTGGAAGAGCTGCCTTTAAAGCAGGCAAGTCAGATTGCATCTAAAATCACCGGCATTAAAAAAAATACGGTGTACAGGCAGGCGCTTGAAATGTCAGATAAAGGTGTCAGATAATTGACAGATGCGTATAGGCTTCCTAGAATCATATACTATAAGTGTGTCGGAATATTTTTCAGTTTTTGAATGCAACTAAGTGTTTGAAATTGCGATAGATACCAAAATCAGGCTTTATGCGGGTTCTGTTAATTGTCGGTTTGTTTTACAGTTTTTCCTCTGATATAAAATATTTTATGGCCGTTTTTTTTGTAAGATGTTGTTAAATAAGAGATTTTAAGAGTGGGTATGAGGTGTGCATATAACCTGTTATAGCTTGCAATCTTGGTAAATACTGGCTAGGTAAAGCAGTAACCCGTTGTTAAATTCTAAATTCGCAGGCATCTAAATGAAAAAAACAATATGTTAGTCAGTGTGTGTTTGGCTGGTCGCTTCCAGCTGATGTTTGTTTTGCGGTGATATTTGAGGAGTTTTGAATGGCACCATTACAAGTAGTATATGAAGATTTTAGCGCCTGTTGCGATGAATTTGTTGAAGGTGTTTCATTCCTTAGAGATCGTGTAATCCCAAAAGCGGTTAATCGTTTTCAGCAGGCTTATGAGTCAGTTGATCGGGCGGATGTATATCATAATAAATATGCATCATACTGCGGGCTTGCTCGTGTGCTTTCTGGTGATGCCAGTGGTCTTGAAATGTGCAGAGCGGCTGTTCAAAATGAAATGTATGATGGCGATGTGTATTTGAATCTTGCCCGTGCCGAATGGTTCTATGAAAACCGTAAAGCCGTGGTAATTGCGCTGAAAAAAGGCCTGCAGGTTGATAATCGTCACCCTGGTTTGCGTCAGATGCGAGAGCAGCTGGGTGTTCGCCAACGAAGTGCTCTGCCATTTTTACCGCGCACTCACCCATTGAATCAAACCCTGGGCAAGTTGCTGCGCCATGGTTAATGAGTGCCTGATTTATCGTGAGCACTTACTGATAAAGGCTTCCAGGTGTTATCGATTAAAATTAAAGCAAAAACATATTTGCTATTTGTGACAATTATTGTGCGTGGTTGGTCACAGACGTTTGATCTGTGACTTTTTTTTTTATTTTTTGGTGATAATCTGCCAGTTTATAGAGGCCTTGTAAAAGCTCAGATTTAGAAGCTTTGGGCGGCGTATAAACTTTATAGGATGGACGGGCGGAGTGAGTACAGAAGAAGAGCATATTACCTATCAGGACTATAGTCTTTGTAGTCCAAATTTTATCAATGGCATTGAGTTTTTGAAGCGAGGCATGCTTTCTCAGGCGAGCCATTGTTTTGAAATGGCTTATGAAAAAGTTTCCTACCGTGATTTACATTACACTAAATACGCATCATTTTGTGGTTATGCCCGTGTTTTAAATGGTGACCGTGGCGGACTGTCTATTTGTCGGGAAGTTGCCCGCAATGAAATGTATGATGGTGATGTGTACTATAATCTGGCAAAATCAGAGTGGCATTATAAAGACCGTAAGCGCACGGTACTGACCCTGGAGCAGGGGCTGGGTGTTGATGAGCAGCACCCCGGGTTGCGGGACTTTAGAAGTAGCCTGGGGGTTAGAAAGAAAATCATTGTTGGCCCTCTGAGCAGAAACAATGTGCTCATAAACAAAATTGGCAAGTTATTCAGGAAGTAGGTGTAGTGTCGGCGATTGAGCTACCTCAGACCATTATTCTGCTTTACTGATAAAGGCCAGCCTGGATCAAACGGGCTTTTGTTTGTGGGGTTTTTATCGAATATTATTAAGCCGGTTATATTAACAGGGAGGTTGTCGTGCCATATATAAAAGCAAATTATCTGGATACAGGGTCATGCTGTGAGGCGTTTGTAAAGGGTATTGAACTTTTGGAGCAGTCGTCTATCAAAGCGTCTTCTGCCTGTTTTAAAGCCGCCTTTGAGTCCGTTGCTGAAACCCATCCGCTTTTTTCCCGGTATAAATCTTATTACGGATTTTCTCTAATATTGAGCGGTGAAGAGGCTGCGATAGACTTATGCAGAAGCGCTGTGAAGTGCCAGCCGTCTGACGGAGATGTCTGCATGAACCTGGCCAGGGCGGAATTTTTTTTGGCAAACAGAGTAAACGCGTTAAGTGCTGTCGATTCAGGTCTGAGTTTTTCTGCGGAGCACCCTGGGTTACAGAAATTGAAAGTGAAAATAGGGGTGAGACGAAAAAAACCTTTACCCTTTCTCTCCAGAGATAATCCCGTTAGCGTGGCCCTTGGTAAAAAAATGAGGAAACATGCTTAGACCTGAAAGCGGGTACTTTAGATTGTACATCAGAAAACTGTATTCTCATTTCCACGTCCTGAGCGGTGTGTAGAGAAATGTAAAGGTAATATCCTGATGTTCAATACCCGACAAATAACAGGCAAATATCCCGCTTTTTTATACATTATGTGGCTTAACAGGGAGGGGTGAGTCAAGTCATTGACAGCAGTGAAACTCAAAGGTAATGTCCAGTAAACAGGGAGATAAGACAGCACATAAACAGGGATTCCTACCTGCAGCACTGCATGGCTATACCCACAAAAATCCAATAAAGCGTCCAATAAAGCATATTTAATAAAAAAGAAAGGGAAATTATTATGGCAATGCCACCCGTAAATGCACTAAACACTCTGGCAAATAAAAAATCAGAAAGCCATGTAATAGATGGCCAGGTCTACTTACGTTATGGTAGTGCGGTAAGAGGTTGCTCCGTTTTTTATCATTTAAATCTGGAGGCTACATTTAACCTGATGTATGCCAATAACCCTAAGTTAATCAGTTGAACACACAAATGCTGACAGTGGATTTGTACGATTAACTGATTAATTCAGGTTGAAGATGGGCTGGAAGAGTATGATGCACCGTCATTATTTTTTACGCTACCCAGTCAGGTTTTGACTGTATTTTGATTGTGTTTTTACGGGGTTAAAAAATAACCAACACAGGATAAAAGAGAACTAATGAATAATCTGTTTAGCAGTAATCAGGATGCACTTGAGTTTGTTCATGAATACGCAAAACAGGCTTGCCTGGTGTTGCATCAGGTTGAAGATGTTTGCATTGTGAATGAAATGGAGCTCACGGTAAAAGCGGTTGAGGGGCACACCTTTACCATACCTTTGCAGCCTCTGCTGGAGCAGGGGCGCATGAACGATGCAGAGCTGGTTTATTACTTCGAAAAAAAAGTGAATGAAGCCCTGGGGTATAAATACATCTGGCCTTCTGATGTGTCAATGATTTATCCGGTCATGAAAAATACCGCCTTTATTCATGGTCTGAGTGATGTGCAGAGCAATGAAATTATTTATCAGGGGTATGAAGGTGATCTGTGGGTTTGTTACGGCGTATATAAAGAAGGGCAACTGCACTATTTAACCCACGAACAGTTAAAATACACTTTGGGTATTGAGGCTGAAAACCTCCATGCGCTTGCGCTTGAAAACCTGGAAGCCGTGCAGTCGCGCAATGCAAAAGCCGGTGCGCTTTTTGACCCTGTCTGGCGAATGGCGCATGAAGTGAAGTATGCGGATGACGCAGGAATGCTCCTACTTACATCTCTCTGGCAGGGGGTTATGGCTGAATCAGGCATGGAAAATATAGCCGTGTCGGTTCCTCATGCTGATTGTGTGCTGTTTTGTGATGCCCGCAATGAAGCGGCGATGAAGGCGCTCAGGCAAAAGACGGAACAATTTTACGGGGAGTCGGATGAGCCCCTGTCTAAATTTATATTCTGGTGGAATCCGGAAGGCCTTTACTGGCAAACATCCAGGTTTGTTGATTTGGATGAACGATTGAGAAATACGCACCTCAGCAGACACCTGGGTGTTCGTCATTTTTAGGTTTATGTGTAACCCGCATCTGCTGGTCGAATGATGTATTAATCAATGATTCCAGGGTTAATGATTTCAGGGTTAATCGAGCTAGTATTAAGTGTTTTTACAGTGAGCCTGATTCAGAGCAGGGTGTCTGCAAGCATTTTGGGCTTGCCAATGGGAGGCATAAGTTGTCTGTTGTCCTTGGCCACGGACCGGCAGGGTGAATTTAAAACGCCATTCGGCTTCTTTGATCTGTGGTATAATAACAGCTGAAGCTGGCTGGGCAATCGCTGTGCACTTCCCTGTGGGCAGTTGCAGAGAGGAAAGTCCGGGCTCCAAAGGGCAGGGTGCCAGGTAACGCCTGGGGGGTGTGAGCCCACGGCTAGTGCAGCAGAAAGATACCGCCCCGGTTTGCTTTTTAAGCAGCGGGGTAAGGGTGAAATGGTGCGGTAAGAGCGCACCGCATAACTGGTAACAGTTTATGGCAAGGTAAACCCCACCTGGAGCAAGACCAAATAGAGAAGCTGAGGCGTGGCCCGCGCTGCTTCTGGGTAGGTTGCTTGAGATGTATAGTGATGTACGTCCTAGATGAATGATTGTCACAACTTCGGTTGTACAGAACCCGGCTTACAGGCCAGCTTCTTTTAGTTTCCTTTGTTCTGAGTGTCGAGTTATTGCTGTGCTCAGGGCTTATTCTGTGTGACTTTATACTATGAGGTCAGACCCTCCGGCTAATTTTCTGGGTCAAATATCCCGCGGGCTTTCAAATATCGAGTGAATTTTAAACCTGGAAAAATCAGTTGGGCGCAAAAAAGATGTGTAAGCAATTGATTGGGATGGCGTAATGAAAAAAAGCCTGTTCACCTTATGGGTGATGAGCGTTTTTTTTCATATAGCCCGACAAGTCAAGGGCTTGCGCAGACTTTTGCGATTCAACTGATTAATTCAGGTTAAATGCTCAATTGGCTTTTTGCTGGAAGTTGGGCGTTTTGGGGCAAGATACGGCCCTAAATGTCTATTAAGCTTGAAAAACTGCAAGCTGTGTTTTTGATATGGGTATAAGCAGCCTGTAAGCGTATGAGTTTATTTGAAATTTTCAATAAATGAGTGCGTCTCCCTGAGTTATTCAAAATCGTTCAAATTTCATCTCAAGCGGCATAAATAAACCTCAAAGTTAAAGTAGTTTCTAGTTAAATCGGCCAACTCATTGAGTTGGCTTTTTTTATACCGTTTGTCGTTCTTGTTGTTTCTGTGAAATAACTCTAAGTTACTGTCATATAAGGAATTAATCAATAATTTATCCTCTCTTTTTCCTTGACAGTGGGGGGGTGGGGTATCTATAGTCCATGTATGTGGGGAAATGTGGGTTAATGTGGTCCAAGGTGGAAAATTCTACTTCTCCAGAAAGTACACCCACCCATATTGCGGGTTGGGCAATTTGTATAAAAATGGTTAATACAAACTGAGAATGATTTTTCGAGGCATTAATAATCTGACGCTGGATGCAAAAGGCCGTATGGCGATCCCTTCACGTTACCGTGATCGGTTGCTTGAGTCCTGTGGCGGACGCCTGATTGTTACGGTTGATCGAGATAAGTGTCTGCTGGTTTATCCATTGCATGAGTGGGAAGTGATCGAGGCTCAGCTGGCGGCATTGCCGAGCTTGAATAAACAGTCGCGTTTATTGCAACGCCTTCTGATTGGTCACGCAACAGAAGCTGAGCTGGATAGCCAGGGGCGAATTTTATTGCCAACGATGTTACGTGATTATGCGGGGCTGGATAAACGATGTGTTTTGATCGGCCAGGGTAAAAAATTTGAAATTTGGGACGAGCAGCTTTGGGAACAAAACCAGCAGTTCTGGCTGGAGGAAGCTGAAAATGATGAAAGTGAACTACCTGCAGCGCTGGAAAGCCTGTCTCTATAATGATGTCTGAAGTCAGCCATCACCGGCCAGTGCTTTTAACTGAGGTGATAGAGTCACTGGCCATAAAACCTGACGGGATATACCTGGATGGCACTTTTGGTCGAGGCGGACATGCCGAGGAAATTTTGAACAGCTTGGGTGAGCAAGGGCGTTTGCTGGCTATGGATCAGGACCCTCAGGCAATAATTGCCGCTAATCAAAAATTTTCAGAAGATTCCCGTTTTGATATTGTACAGAAAAACTTTGAAAGTATAGAAACGTATGTTGCTGACAGGGGGTTTCTGAGACAGGTTGATGGTGTGTTACTGGATATTGGTGTTTCTTCACCACAACTCGATGATGCCAGCAGAGGGTTTAGCTTTTTAAAGTCCGGGCCGCTGGATATGCGAATGAACCCGCAGTCTGGAGAATCAGCCGCAGAGTGGCTGACAAACGTTGATGAATATGATCTTGTGACCGTATTAATGAGGTTTGGTGAAGAGAAGTTCGCACGGCGTATTGCTCATGCAATCGTTGAGGTCAGGCAGAATACGGTTATTGATAACACATTGCAGTTGGCAAATATTATTGAAGCGGCTGTTCCTGTAAAAGATAAAAAGAAGCATCCCGCGACTAAAAGCTTTCAGGCAATCAGAATTCATGTTAATCGGGAACTGGAAGTTCTGGATAATGTTTTACAGGCAGCACTTAATGTTCTATCGGTAGGTGGTCGATTAGCCATTATCAGCTTTCATTCACTGGAAGACAGAATGGTAAAGCGTTTTTTCAGAGATATATCCCGGGGGCCTCAATTGCCCAAAGAGTTACCGATAATGACAAAAGATATACAGCAGCCGTTTAAACTGGTAGGCAGGGCAATAAAACCGGGCGCACAGGAGTTGAAGATAAACCCCAGGGCACGTAGTTCAGTTTTACGTGTTATTGAGAGAGTAATGTGAAGCTTATGATGTCATTAATCGCAATTCTTATACTCGCGGTTATGGGCTCATCAGTTGCGGTTATATATAGTAAACATCAGACAAGAAAATTATTTGTAACTTTGCAGAAACTGCATAAACAGACAGATGAGTTAAATGTGGAGTGGGGGCAGCTTCAGCTTGAGCAAGGTGCCTGGTCGTCACATGGAAGAATAGAAAAAATTGCACGCAAAAAACTTAACATGAAATTGCCAAAGGCAAATGAAATTACATATATCAAACAATGAAAAATAAGAACCGTAAACCTTATTATCAGTTCAGGCGCATTATTGTGCTGTCCGTTTTTGCTCTGGCTATTGTAGGGTTGTTATGGCGTGCGCTGGATATGCAGGTGATTAATCAGGCCTTTTTAAAGCAGCAGGGTGATGCACGACAAATGCGTGTAGTGCCTATATCGGCACATCGGGGTGATATATATGACCGTAATGGTGAACCGCTGGCAATCAGCACACCGGTAGACTCTATCTGGGTGAACCCCGGGCAGATAAAAGGTGAGAAGGGCCATGAACTGCTGAAAAGAGTAGCTAAACTGGCCGGCATACTAAAAATCAATACAAAAAAACTGAATAAGAAAATAATAAAAAATATAAATAAAGAGTTTGTATATGTTCTCAGGCAGGTTTCCCCAACGACGGGAGAAAAGATCAAACGCCTGGGCATTCCGGGTGTTTATTTACAGCGTGAATATAAGCGTTATTACCCGGCTGGTGAAGTGGCATCACACATTTTGGGTTTTGCGAATGTAGATGATAAAGGACAGGAAGGGCTGGAGCTGGCATATGATGACTGGTTGAGTGGTAAAGCCGGTGCAAAAAAAGTTATAAGAGATCGCCTCGGTCAGGTGGTTGATGATGTAGAAAGGCTGAGGTCTGCAGAGCCGGGGAAACCGGTTTATTTAAGTATTGATCGGCGTATACAATATATCGCCTATCAGTCATTAAAATCGGCTGTTCAGGAAAATAAAGCCATTGCAGGGTCTGCGGTGGTTTTAGACATTCATACGGGTGAAGTTCTGGCAATGGTGAATCAGCCGTCATTTAATGCTAATAATCGCAGCCAGTTGAAACCCGGAGTGTACAGAAATAGGTCGGTAACCGATGTGTTTGAGCCAGGTTCAACCATGAAGCCCTTTACTATAGCTGCCGCGCTGGAAACGGGACGTTGGCACCCGAAAGATAATGTGCACACCGAACCCGGTTATTACATGGTTCAGGGAAATACAATTAAAGATATGCGCAACTATGGGAAAATTAATCTGGGGGAAATTATCCTTAAATCCAGTAATGTCGGTGTAAGTAAGGTTGCATTATCAATGGCGCAGGAACAGCAGCTTGATATGTATATTAAGCTGGGCTTTGGTGCAGATACGGGCAGTGGTTTTCCCGGTGAACGTAATGGCAATTTACGCACAGGTAATTTAAGTGAGTTTGAGCGGGCAACCATGGCCTTTGGTTATAGTTTATCAGTAACGCCGTTGCAATTAGCACGGGCGTACTCTGCGCTGGCTGCTGATGGCGTTATTTACCCGGTTACTTTCTTACGTCGAGAAGAAGAGGTGTCAGGTAAAAAAATAATGTCAACGGACACCGCCAGGAAAGTTCGACGCATGATGGAGCGGGTTGTTAGTCCGCAGGGCACGGCGAATAAAGCGTCAATTGCAAATTATCGTGTTGCAGGTAAAACCGGCACGGTACATAAATTTATTTCTGGTGGCTACGCAGAGGATCGTTATCTTTCTATTTTTGCGGGAATTGCGCCAGCATCAGATCCCAGGCTGGTGATGATAGTCATGTTAAATGAACCGAGAAAAGGAAAGTATTTTGGAGGGCAGGTGGCGGCTCCGGTATTTTCGAGAGTTATGTCAGGTGCATTACGCATACTGGACATTGCGCCGGATAACCTTAAATATGTGAATGCAGATATAAAGGGCAAGAAAGCATGATGGCGGCGTTAAAAGACCAGCAACATGCTATGACTTTGAGCCAGCTGTTGTCAGGTGTTTGTGCCACTGAGTACTTACCTGATATTGAGATTCATGGGCTAGCTCTGGATAGCCGGAAAGTAGAAACCGGATATGCTTTTGTGGCAATGCAAGGGCAGCTTGAACATGGGCTTGCATATGCTGAGGCGGCAGTTAGCCGGGGTGCTGTAGTGGTTTTGTGCGATGCTGAGTTTGATCAGTATTGTCAGCAAATACTTTCCAGAATAATGGCCCGAGTGATTTGCGTGCCCATAAAAAAACTGCGAAGTAAATTAAATGAAATAACGAATAAATTTTATGCCGGGACACATGAAAAGCTGTTTATTGCGGGAATAACCGGAACCGATGGAAAAACTTCGGTGAGTCATTTTATTGCTCAGGCTATGCATCAGGCATATAACTCGGCTGCAGTTGTTGGAACTCTGGGTAATGGTGAAATTAATAGTCTTGAGGAGGCTACCCATACAACACCGGATATCATGAGTTTACATGAAATGCTGGCAGATTATTCACGCCGTGGCATAAAGCATGTGGCCATGGAGGTTTCTTCACATGGTCTGGATCAGGAAAGAGTATCGGGTATTAGTTTTGATGTTGCGGTACTGACAAATTTATCACGGGATCATCTGGATTATCATGGGGATTTGGTATCGTATAAAAAGGCTAAAAAGAAGTTATTCACTGAGCATGCTACGTCAGCGCTGGTAGTAAATGCTGATGATAGTTTTGGTTATGAAATTTACATGGAGTTAAAAACATCAAGAGATATCTGGTTGTACGGACTTAATAAAGAACGTGCATCAAAGTCTGAGCTGTTTGCATGTGCAGAAGCTGTTGTTACACATAAAGAGGGTATTAAATTCATGCTTGTCAGCTCGCATGGTGTGGCTGAAATAGCATTGAAATTAATCGGTGTGTTCAATATATACAATGCCCTTGCCTGTTTCTGCACGTTGATTCAGAGCGGAATAAATTTTAATCATGCGGTTAAATATCTGGAAAATTTAAGTACCGTGCCCGGACGAATGGAGTTGTTAACAGAAGCGGGTCAAGCTGCAGTTGTTATTGATTATGCGCATACCCCTGAAGCTCTGGCTCAGGCCCTGAGTAATGTGCGAAAACATGTATCGGGAAAATTGATTTGCGTGTTTGGTTGTGGTGGAGAAAGGGACTCGGGCAAACGTCCGCTGATGGCACAGGCTGCAGAACAGTTTGCTGATTTACTGATTATAACAAATGATAACCCAAGAAATGAAGATCCTTATAAAATTATTGATGATATTAAGTCGGGTATTAACAATGAATCAGGCTTAATTATTGAAACAGACAGACGTAAAGCGATTGCGCAGGCACTTGAGCTGGCGGCTGAAAATGACTTGATACTGATTGCCGGAAAAGGGCATGAGGTATTTCAAATTATTGCTAATAAAAAAATAGATCTTAACGATCGGCAGGTGGTGCTGGAATGTCAGGGAGCCGCTAAATGATGTCTCTTCAGCTGGCAGCTAAAGCGCTTAAAGGTGTCTGCCATGGTGTAGATACTGAGTTTTCTTCAGTATCTACAGATACAAGAAATATTGAACCTGGAGATTTGTATATCGCTCTTCAGGGGGAAAACTTTGATGGGCATAATTATATTGATCAGGCCCTGCAAGCCGGTGCAGTTGCGGCGATAGTACATAAAGATATAGCGCAAAATTTGCCGTATATAAAAGTTGAAGATACGCGAAAAGCATTAGGCGCTTTGTCAGCACTCTGGAGACAGTCATTTAACGGCAAGGTGGTTGCGATTACCGGAAGTAATGGAAAAACCACTGTTAAAGAGATGCTTGCGGCTATTTTATCAGAACAGGGGGAAGTTCTGGCAACACAGGGCAATTTTAATAACGATATTGGGTTACCCCTGACGATGTTGCATATGAAAAATGAAGACTATGGGGTGATTGAAATGGGCGCTAACCATATCGGTGAAATAGCCTATTTAACCTCATTAGCGCAGCCGGATATTGCCGTGATTACAAATGCAGGTGCGTCTCATCTTGAGGGGTTTGGTTCACTTGAGGGTGTGGCTATAGCGAAAGGTGAAATTTACCAGGGGCTGTCAGAAGACGGTGTGGCGGTAATAAATAAAGACGATAGTTTTAGTGAGTACTGGCATTCGATTTGTGACTGTATAAATATTGTAACATTCTCCATGTGCGATAAAACATCGAATGTATATGGGGAATGGGTGCAGAAAGAGCAGGGTGTTGAATTAAAAGTCTATGCGTGCGGAGAGGTGTTTTCTGTTCAGCTCAAATTACATGGACGGCATAATGCAATGAATGCGCTGGCTGCAATTTGTGTTGCTCATGTTTTTTCTGTGGCATCTGAAAAAATTATTACAGCATTAAGTCGTTTTGAGCCGGTTAAAGGGCGCTTGAACATACACAGGGTGAATACTCAGTTTTGTGTGATTGATGATAGTTATAATGCCAATCCTGCTTCTCTTGAGGCAGGTATTAATGTATTGAAGAGTCTTCCAGGTGAACACTGGTTAGTGATGGGTGATATGGGTGAATTAGGTAAAGATGAGAAGCGCTTGCACTTCTCAGCAGGTATAAAAGCACGGGAGCTGGGAGTGGACTGCCTGCTGGCAACAGGTAATGCAAGCCGGGCAGCGGTCGAGGCGTTTGGAGAAAAGGCACGATTTTTTGAATCCAGAGATGAGCTGGTATCTTATATAAAGCAAAGTCGGCAGCAAGAGCTGGGTGTACTGGTAAAGGGCTCTCGATTTATGCATATGGAGAATATTGTGGAATCATTAATTGAGGGGGCTGTCTGATGTTACTCTGGCTTGCTGATTATCTGACTCAATATCATAGTGGCTTTAATGTTTTTCATTATTTGACGGTCAGGGCCATTCTAGGCACTTTAACTGCGCTGGTTTTATCGTTGATAATTGGCCCCGCTATGATTCGAAAATTGACCATGTATAAAATTGGTCAGAGTATCCGTGACGATGGTCCTCAAACGCATCTTTCCAAAGCGGGTACGCCAACAATGGGCGGTGCCCTAATACTGGTGGCAGTGGCAATAAGCACGGTTTTATGGATGGACCTGGGCAATCGTCAGGTTCTGACAGCTCTGACTGTGACCTTATTATTTGGTGGTATTGGTTTTGTGGATGACTTTAAAAAACTTCAGGGAGGGAGTAGTAAAGGTTTATCCGCCAGGGCTAAATATTTCTGGCAGACGGTTTTCGGTCTGGGTGCGGCAATATACATCTATCAATCGGCTCAGCAACCGATAGAAACAACGTTAATTATTCCGTTTATAAAGGATGCATTAATTCCTTTGGGCGTTGGTTTTATTGCACTTACTTACCTTGTGATCGTAGGTAGCAGCAATTCCGTGAATCTAACCGATGGACTTGATGGTCTGGCGATTTTACCCACGGTTATGGTGGCTGGCGCACTGGGAATATTTGCGTATTTGACGGGAAATATTAATTTTGCAAATTATTTAAGTATCCCCTATGTCAGTGGTGTAGGTGAGCTGGTCGTGTTCTGTGGTGCTCTGGTAGGCGCAGGGCTGGGGTTTTTATGGTTCAACACATATCCTGCCCAGGTGTTTATGGGCGATGTAGGGGCTTTGGCGCTTGGTGCGGCTTTAGGTGTAGTGGCCGTGCTGGTTAGGCAGGAATTGATTTTGTTAATAATGGGCGGGGTGTTTGTGATGGAGACGGTTTCTGTAATATTGC
>UOFI01000040.1_pt1 | contig 64973 bp, 51 predicted proteins | sample 1988361 | NCBI WGS metagenome assembly UOFI01 (sample SAMEA4712194, study PRJEB27164) | hydrothermal vent metagenome | biome: marine basaltic hydrothermal vent biome; feature: marine hydrothermal vent; material: mineral | place: Pacific Ocean | collected 2011-06-14/2011-07-23 | depth 1689 m
TTATCCGGCCTATATTATCTTCACCAGACAGCACTGCAGGATTATGAATTACAAGTGCATTGAAGGTTAACCAGAATGTTTGTGGTGCCTGCTTACCATAATGAGAAACAGCAGCCTGAAGAAAATTCAACCAGACTTTATCTATATCAGGATGCCTCCCTACAGATGTTTCTTTATTAATAGATAACAACTCGGCCTTATGCGGAAAAATACCGACATCACTTAACAGCCGCGTTGCAAGTTCGGATGTCAAGACTGAGAAAACCTCACGTTGACGCTGACGGTAGAGAAATTTCTGAATTATCTGCGCACCAATCATCGCCTTATAGTCTTTTTCAAGTACTTCCGCTAATATCATATGGCAGGCACCAGCTAAACCCATGCCTGGTTTCCACGAAGGAAATATCACTTTCCAGTACCATGCAGAGGGCTGCTTGTTCTGCAAATATACGTCTATCAGTGAAAGCACTGGCTGAATTTTATCGCTAAACCATATAATACTTTCATCTGGGTGTTCTTCCATGTCCACACATACCATCTGAGCAGATATTGTCTGAATTTTATCTTCTATTAATTTAGATAAGGCAATAGACGATACACCCTGCAATATTTTCCCGAGATCCATACGCCGCAGTAATAACAGCCGACCGGGGGGCAGACCTGGAAATGAAGCCATGTTGAATGCGTCCTGCAATGCGACCAGGCCAGCGTTTATTATTTCATCTGTATCTCCTCGGATTCGTAATTTACGAATCCGATGGTCTGAGCTTTGCATTGCCTGCACCTCACTTCAGTGCTTTTTTAAGTTATATTTAAAATTTTTTTTCTGTCTTGAAAAATTACCGCCTGAATAAAAATCGTTTTCGTCGAAAAGGACTGCCACCCATACTTCTCGGCTCTGAAATTTGAACTTTTGCATTCTTTTCAATCAGTACACTGCTGCTGGATGTACTTACTATATTTGCACTTACCTGACCTGCGATAATATCTGCTACCTGCCCCCTGGCAACTACCTTGATACCTGACATCATTGAAATATTCATACCAATCCGAATTCGACTCAGGTCTGCAATTATATTGATTCTGCTCCCCACTTTAACTGTTACCGGTTCGGCAACAAGGCCGGACACTATTTTTCCAACCGGTGCATGGCTTGCCAGTAATATGCATATTCTAATTAGATCACTGATCATGTTTGATGCATCTGTTTGACTGATAACAATACGAGCATATAACCAGTCAACCAGCCTTTGCATCTCGTTTCGCTCAATGTAATCAAGCTCGCCCCATCGCGGCAAACTGAACAGGTTGCGCAAATTAAAAGGAGCGTCGTACTGACTTAAGCGCTCTGCCCAGTCCAGTCGTAAACTGGGTAGCACCTCGGTAAAATGTAAATACAGGCATATCGCTACACGTGATATCTGATCCAGTTCATCAGCAGCCGTTTTCCCTGCTCCCATTCTGCCATGATTTCCATCAATGACATCACCCAGTGAGATCACTTCATTTGCACGCTCTCTTGTTTCCTGCCAGCCAAAACGGTTAAGAGCCGAAAAATTAATCGCAGCGATCGGCTTGCGCTGCAATGCCACCTGCTCATAGCTTGCCAATAAAGATTTATTAATTCCTTTTGCCAGTTTGCTTACACCATCATAACGAACGTTAAGTAAGCGGTGCCGGGTTGTCTTTGTTCTTGCGCGCAGATTAGCACTTTTGAATAATACCCGCAGATCACTCAGGCGATTAATATTAAGCAGTATTTTTTTAGATATATTAAACCACTTCAATGGCGCTTCTTTCATCACATCCATCATTGCAGCTATTTCTTCCGGTGTTTCATTATCATCAGCAGCACAAACAGGAAGCGGAGCATTGGACAGATCAGGGTTCAGTGTATGCACCGGTGTATCGATCAGCAGGTCAGACAAGCGAGGCCGGCGATACATAAGAAACGGTACATGCTCATCAATTACGGCATCCCTTCTCGCATTTATGCCATCGATGCGCTCCAGCTCTTCAGCTTTAAGAGCACGAGACACCGATACATCGTTACGCGCCTCAACCAGCTCATCACCGATTACTTTTAATCTTCGGTCCAGTTTCACTCGGTTTGCATTTAGTTTAGAGAGTGTTTTTTTACAACGACTAATCGTCACTTTATAGGTTTTAACCCGCCCTTCGATTAAGCGCAACACGGACGATGCATTTTCCATTGCCCGGATACTGGCATTAAAACTCGATGCTTCATCATCGGTTCTTGCCGGGTCATGCACGCCTTCACGTATGCTGCCCAGCACCTCAGACGTAATCTGATCAAATGCTATTTCAATATCATTGCTGCTTTCATCCTTGAAACCCGGCACCATTATTCCACCCAGTGACAAGCCGCTGCTTATAACACTGCGCAAGGTTTCCTCTTTAACTGCACGTCCTGATGTAATCGCCTCTTCTGACAGAGGCTGTTGTAATCTCTCCCCCACTGTCACATTTCTAAAACTGGGATATGTACCGATGATAGGCGTTTGTTCTGAAATATCCTCAGCTACAGGCAGTGGTTTGCCTACCAATAGCTCTTCAATAGCGCCTACGCCTCCTTTCCTGATCTTCGAGGTTTTTTTCTGTTTACGGGTTGATCCTGCCGCAATGTCTATACCGGCGATAAGATCACCTGCACTGCCGTCCCTTTCGGCACCAGCAGAAATGATATCAGCGAAACCATCTACTTCCAGCGCGATACCTGCCTCTCCTGATAACATCTCAGCCAAAACAAATGTGTCCCTTGCAGCACCTGAAGCCAAAGCGGCGCTTAATACAACACCGCCCCCTGACTCTCGAGACACTGCACCACCAGAGCCAGGGGGGTCGGACAAAAGCTCAACGGCCCCCAGCTCACCAACGGCGTTATCTTGTTTTTCTGCCGCTGATAAAACAGCCGCTACTTTTGAAATTTGCTCTGTTGTTGCACGTGCAGTTTCCCCTCTGGCGATACCCGCCAGCACTGGAGATGTCGCCAGCCGGGTGCCGGCCACGGTACCTAACATAAACTGACGCACACGATATATGTCGGTTTGCAACCTGACAAAACCAAAGTCCACCTTGTCATTAGCCTTATTAACCTTATCCTGGAGAAATTCTATAAAATCCAGCAGGCCATTTTTCTCTATTGAATTAAATTTATCTACTTCTTCTTCAGACCATATTGGTTTAACTGTTTCGCCCACCTCATATGTCAGACTGTTAAAAAACTGTTTTAATTCATCCAGAGTTTCTATTTCATATTCTGGCTCAAAATCATTTAAAACAGGTTTTTCTGCTTCATCCAGTTTTATCTTTACCGAATAACCCTCACTCTCTATATCTGCTACAAAGCGCTTTTCAACCAGTCTGGGTTTAAATGTAAAATCAGGGTTCATGACATTATTACTGTGAACCTGTATAGCCAGTATATTCTGACCAACTATTAACTCATCCTTCAGGTTTCCCAGATCAAAAATTCTCATCTGTGCTTGTGCTTCTGATATGGAAAGTGCATCAAAACTTTTATCTGCCAGATTATCCGCCTGTACTTCTACTCCATTTATATAAGCATAAAAGCCTCCGTTTGTAACAATTTCAAGACGGTAGTTTCTTGCATCATCAATTTCATTCAAACTAAATTGTTTACGAAAAAATACCGACACATAACGACCCTGCATGTCCCCCAGTTCTGTTTCATCGGTATTATTGCCATAACCAAATCCGCTTGCTCCTGCCGCCCAGCTAGAATCATCAAACACTAAAGAATTCCAGTTATCGGGTGACACAGTAAAACCTTTGAAGTATCTCCAGGTATCACCCATCTCAATCAATGCACTTTCAAATGGATCTGCCAGTTCAAAGTCATCTAATGCACCAGGATCTGGAAATTTGTATTCCAGCTTTTCACCTGTGACTGCGCTATTTACAGCTGATGCCTTGCGCCTGATTTCCAGCCTTCGACCCAACCAGTCATTTCTAATTTCAATAAATTCCTGAATCGTTATATCAAACTCAGGATCTATCACTTCCAGTCTCAATAAATCTGGCTCATAATAAACTGAGGGCACGGGGATCAGTGCCTGTACTCGATCTGGCCGATTAAAATCATACGATTCAAGTGCTGCACTGTCCTGCACAATGACATCCAGCTGCTCATAGGGAACGACAATGGCCTCAACATGATAGCTCAGCGGAAAAAAAGACTGGCTATGATCACGAGGGTCAATAAAGTCTTTTGGTAATATGCCAACAGGAGGCAGGTAGCGAAATGCGCTGGCTGAGCGCGAGATAATATCGACATCATCAGCAGCACCACTAACCAGCTCTGCAAGTTGTTCATTAAACTGATCAAACCGTGCCTGCCAGAAAAAACGATTACCAATATCGGGCAATACTGAGGCCGTTCGTTTCCTTTTACCACCACGGCGCACAACAGCATTGCGATCTACAAATAATGCCTGCCAGTTTTCATCAAAACCAATTAGTCCAATCGGCACACCCAGGTTAACCCAGGGCAGCATTTGCCCCTGCTGTAAATTTTTTTCATATGAAAATATGCTATTAGCCATACGATTGCGCCAGGTAACCGCATGTGTGTCTCCCGGCAGGCTCATTACTTCTTCCGGCCAGCAATATAAAACCAGCCTTACACCATCTACCAGCTGCCAGTTTTCATAGGCGTAATTTTCAGGGTCCAGCTCACATGGATCATCTCCCTGCTGTAGATTCATTTCAATCTGCACGGGCTGCATAAGCAGAACAGCTGCCCGTGGTATTGCAAGCCCGCTGTTAACGGCATCTCGTAACGAGGGCCCCAGTTTTCTAGCCAGCAGGCTGTTATTTTCTTCTGTTTGCGGATTACCTTCCGTTACGGCTTCTTCAGCGCCACCCAGCACTGAAACCGGTGCATACACTGAAATTTCTTCTATTATTGCCTGCAACGGGCGATTAACTGTAACGACTTCTCCACTTGCTGCTAAGCCACTGCCCGGCGATATTAGAATAATGCTCTGTTGAGTCTCTTCATCATTAATACGCACCGGCATTACTGTCTTATCCGCCTCAAGCCCGGATATAACACCTGCGGAGACGATCTGACCTAAAGTTGCTATACGTCCGGAGCGTCCACTTTGTTCTATTCGCAACGCGGTATGCGTTAAAGCCCGGCCTGAGTAATTATTTATTCGCCTACGCCAGTCTTTTTCCGTAAAGGTTTTTAACTCAGGATGTAAGCCAACCACCTGCTCCCCTGACACAGGAGTTTTAATAGGAAAAACTTTCATTGCCGTGCGTCCTTAATGATTAATTTCATATTGCCAATCAAGCTTATTGCAAAATTTTATTTGTATTTGCAGCTACACCAGAAATTATTTTTTTAATCGCTGACTTGTTTCTACTGTCTATAGTGAATGATTTGCTGTCTATAGTCTTTAATTTTTCTGTGATTAATGTCGCCACTTTCTTCGGCTGAGATTTCGCCCCTGAAGAGGCGACTGATGCCAGCTCTTCTGTAAACCTGCCCACTTCCTGTGGTATCAGCGAACTCACCAAACGATCAATCTCTGGCAATTTTCCAGAAGCAGACAAACTATCTATAAATTTTTTATTTTTTATAATATCAGGATTTAATTTTTCAAGTTTTGCTATTCCCTCTCCAAACTCAGGTTCAGTAAATCGCTCTGCCACTTTCATAATTGATAAGCGATCCAGTGTCTGCAAATCACTAATTTCATTAATGGCTGCTTTGACCGCAATTTTTGAGCCTGATAACATCACTGGTGAGCTGAACAGCCTCATAAGTTCTGCCTCTGCTGCCGTAGTTGCTCGTCGCTTTATTGAGCCTACTGCCTTCGTCAACTCCATTTCCTTAAATAACTCTATAACACTGTCTTCTATCGCCTCTTCCTGACGATTCAGAATGACCGGATCTGCAACAATTTCTTCTCTATAACTGATATTTCTACGGCGTATATACCAGAGGTTTTCCACACCCTGCAGTGTCTGTCGCCAGATATTTTCAGCAGGATCAGTAATATCTGCTGGCCCCTGAATACGCCTTAGACTCAGTTGTTTTAATGCCGCAATGGGGCTGCGCTTTGCAATCAGTCCCGGTGCCGCTGATTTTAATGGTTTAATGAGTTTTTTTAACGAAAGAGATAGCTGGCGAACCTTTGTTCTATTAACCGGTATGACGATAAGAATCGATGTTGATTCAAATTCATCACTCTCCAGTGTTAAATCAACGGGAGGTAAAGAATAGCTATCCTCTATCAGAGCTGCCAGCTCGTCTTCAGGAATAATAGATAACTCCACATCCATTTCTGAAGGAAAATAGGCCTGAGTGAAATCATCCGTATTTATTGCCGATGCCGGCATCGGCCCTGCAGCGGGTAATGCTGCAAAATAGTCTGCAGCAATAAAGCGTGATACACCACTCACATTAGACTCAGTATGTTCAGATAACTGGTTAAAATACTGTTTTAAATACGCTTCTCTTAATGCCCTTGGAGAAAGCCCCAGTCCAAATACGTCATGATCGCGGGCTCCCACTTCACGACGCACCATAAAGTTATCTATCCACTGAATAACCCCAAGGTTAAGCGCTATCATCGCCAAAGGAAGCACTCCAACCGGTTGAGCCTTTTTACTTTCTTCAATAAATATTTCTCTGGCCACATACTTACGTCGTTGATTTAATTCAACCCGTGCGCCCTGATCTGGATACGGTATTAAGGTAATCGCTGTAGCTTCAATAATATTTCCGTCTTCAACTGAACGAGCACCATTAATCGAAGTTGGATATGATGCCACTGGGTCGGCGGTAAATTCCACTGGACGTAACGCCAGCACATACAAACCGGAACGATTACGTGATGCCTGCCGAGGAATTTCAGAAAGACCAAAACTTGCATCAAGCTTCTGTACCTCCGGTACATCGGCAAGGTCAACTGCCAGGTTTTCAGGCAATACAACAAGCTCCCCGGCCGGTGTTATACCGTGCCCGGTTTCTATACTGACAGTACGTGCCTTATTATCAATATTATCAACCATTAAACCGCTCACCACACCCACACCGGCCACTCTTGAAATATCTGACTGGCGTCCAAGAAAGTAATTCTGTTCACTACTCAGTGCAGCCGCATCTAAAAACCGGCCATCAAACCATAACGGCCTGCGTCTGCGATCATCGGTAACAATCGTACCTTTAAGCAGCTGATCGCTTGCTTCATCCAGGCCTATTAATTCTCTGGCCGCACCACTGGTTAAATCAATCATTTTTTTCTCCTTAACGGATGCACATTAACTAATCTCAGCTGTTATATTAATACCTGACATTGCTGCTAAAGCATTTGCTGTAATGATGAAGGATCTTAAGTCATTACGCACTTGAACAGCTTCCCCTTCTCGTCTGTTCGGACTGCCTGAGCTTATACTTTCATCCGCAGGAATAATCAGCCTGGCAAGAAACAATGAGGTGGTATCCTGACCGGATGCGTGCTCAGCCAAAGGGTTTAAACCCTGTAAATCATTTGCATCAGTTGAGCCACGCCACGCCGAAAAAATAGCGTTACGTAACATTTCAGGGCGCTCAGTTTCGGGTGTAGATGAAAAATCCGGCCATGGACTAACCGGCTCTCCCGGATTAGTTTCTTTACGTAATACCAGTTCTGCCTCATAACCATCACGTAAGCGAGCGGCCGTTACGGCATCAATTGAGTCAAACGGCCCCAGAGAAAACACCGGTGTTTTCCCTCGTTCACAGGACACAAAGCGTATAAATACGTCAACGACTACGCCCGCAGCTGAACCATTCCACATCTCATCAGTAGCGTGCCACGCTTCACGTAAATCATTATTTTTCTGCTGCTCGTACCACTCTCCAATTCTCATACATATTGCACGTGGAACTTCAATTAATCGCCCAGGCCTATCAATTGCAATGCCTGCATGAATCAAAATCCGCTCTGCCTGTGCAGCTCTATCCAGTTCTTCATCTGCTTCGACCGCTTCTTTGTATTCAATTTTCAGGCCTGCCAGGGTACCACTTCCATTTATATACGCTAAAGCCCTTGCTAGACGCCCTCTGTGATAGTTCTGCTCAGCCAGAAAATCTTCCGCATTTAACAGAACACCCGTTTCATAATGAACACGATCAGGCCCATCAACCTTTGTCAGGGAGTCGTCTTGTTTACCCATAGCAATCTCCAGATTGGCACTCTATTATTTAAAATCTAAAAATATATATTTTCAGATATCGGTAGTTATACCCGGCACTGAAATCCCTGGACCAAGCAGTACCGGACCCGTTATAACGGGTTCCGTTATTATCGGTGATCTGACTATTTCCACTTTCAACTGCGCCGGCTGACTTATATTCCCATCATTATCAATAACGCTTAGCTGAAAAATATATTTTCCTGCTGGCAGACCTGCTGCAACACTTATCGTTGATTTTTTCGTTTTAAAACGTTTTTTATTTAAAAAATTAGCCATTTTACTGGGGGAGTAATTCCCAGATATAATTAACAATTGAACCACCGACATCGATCGAGTTCTTTCCATTGAGTATAAAGTCAGAAGCATACGATATTCGCCCGTCAGTCACTAACCGTCCCTGTGCGTCATTCAATTCAACAATGGCTGTGGGTGCTGTTGTATCAATTATAATCACCGTTATCTGCGCGGGTTGCGACTGATTATTTGAATCATCCTCAACCGTAAGTTGAAATTTATGCTGACCAACAGGTAACTTTTTATTCGGCATCTGAATTACAAGCTGCGAATCGTTAGTTTCTACTCTCTGATTAGTTAGTAAATCATCTAATTTTACGACTGTCATTTCATTCACCTTTACCTTTATAGTTCCAGTTATACTTCGTTAGTTTACGACCACCAAATGCTCTGGATTTAGCCGCATCAAGTGTAATATCTTCTGCAAACTCAGCAGTTTCATCATCTGCAAATGCAACGGGGTTTTTCATTTTCATTACGGGCACTCCCGAACCAACACCTTCCAGCCTGGGATCAAGCGCAGCAGGCCCCTGTATAAAATCATTTTTACCCAGATATGATTCACCTATTCGGGCCGTTGACTTAGGTTTTCGATTTGCCAGATATGTGTCAACACCTACTAATGAAGCCATACCGACTAGAAACTGACTGGATGCCGATAAGACCCGATATTCGACATGTGCAGGTATCTCTTTTCTGGCAATATGCGATATCAGATTCATATCCTGCGCCTCAACTTCTTCATGCACCAAAATGGTCACTCTATGAGCCAGGCTGTCGAACAAAGTGTCAATAGCTGACTGTTCTGCCCCCTCAACCGGTAGATCTGCATTAAACAGTGCGAGAAATTCTTTTTTATTTTCATCGCCAATAAATAAAGAATCACCAATAAATGAGTTGCCGTTGGTTGCACCGCCAGCGGTAAGCGGATCGTCTTTGTCATCGAGGTCAGCACCAATTATTGTTGCAAATGTTCTGCGTAATCTGAAGTCTTCTAACACCACTATTTCGCCTCCTGAAACAGCACCCTGGGTTGCTATTTCAAGCCCGAGCTTCAAACCTCGCAGTGTTCCATGCCAACGATACAGATCTGCTGCAGACTGTATAAAATTACGCTGAACCGATTCTTCTAAAGAATCATCTATTTCATAACCCAACCAGCCAGCCAGCCATGGCAAAGATTCAGCGGGTATTGTTTGCGGGCTGGTCAGCAAATAGGAGCCGCCGATTCTGTCTTCGATATTTGTCAGAAGACCTTCAAAATTACTCACGAACCGTCCGGTGAAATCTGCAGCTGTAGACTCTCCCAATTCATCTGCTTCTGGCAAATACACCGACTCTTTATAGAGTTCGGGTAGATACTCATTTACATATGAAAAGCGTGAACCATATGCTCGTAATGAAAAGATCTCCGGAGTTGCGCGGCCATTGCCTGTAAGCTGCACATGAAGATGCAGATATCGACCTTTTAGCGATCTGACCTTTCTTGAAGAGCGCTGAATAAGAACACTGAACAGACCCGCAATATCTACTTCCTGTTTACAGGGTAGAAAACCGGCGTGATGCGGCAGCTCAGATGGTATCGACTCCCAAACCGCGACCGGAATATCTTCACGAACGGTTTGTTCATATATTTTTCCAAACCGGTGTTCATACCAGAATTCAGGCATAATAGCCGTTGCATCTTTTTCACCATCGGTAGCTGCAAGCCATATTTTAATCCCACAACCTTTAGGTATTACTGCCTCCAGATAAATTCTATGCCACACCATCTGTGCATCGCCGCTATCAAGCGGTGCCATTACCGGGTCATTTTTTGCTTCACCCATTTTTGCATAAAAGGGAAATGACAAATGATGCAAGGCACGACTTTCTGTACTGGTGGGATAATGCGGCGGATAATCTAACGCATGTAGAAATGGGCCATTATTAAAATCTTTTTTAAGTGCATATAAATCCCCAACCGGCCATGCACTCTGCTGGTTAAAGTCAAGACAATAAACCGGCGACTCTTTTGTCGGTCCCGCAACAAGCAAGGCAATACAATCCTCTGTTACCCACTGCATACTATATGGATAAAATACACCGTTTAACTCTATGCTGGACGAAGTTTCATACTCATCAGTGATTCGATAAACTCTTGCATTTTCATCTTCTATCCACGTAAGAACAGCTACCTCACTATCTGAATTACAGGCGATAGCAACCGGATTCTCATTTTCTGGCCAAACTATTTTTTTCAGTACCGTTAGTTTCGGCGGGTTTGCATTTTCTTTACAGGGTCTTCCTACATCAGGGGTAAATTTCCGCTGCGATAACTTATGCAACGGCATACCATTCACTTTACCCAGTTTTTTATTTTCCCTGTCCAGCACCCATACTCCACCCTGTGGATCAGCCGCTAACCTCCATGCAATAAAATTATTTTCACCAGGCACCTGTACATTCTGTTTTTTCCAGCGCTCACGTCGATCATGCATAACGATCTCACCATCGAGCACAATATAGAGCACACCGTCAAAACCCATCACCATATCACTGATTTTCATATCCGCTGAATCAACAGTAAATATTTCCATTTCACCCTCAAAACTGCCTGTTGATACAATACTGCTGGTTTCTGTATTCAGATAAGCCCTGTTGCCATAGCTATCCAGAGTTTGGGGAGTTATTAACAATCGTTCTTCAGCAAGTTCACGGTTATCTACAAACTGTAATTCTCTGCGTTGATTTGCCAGCCTGAGTGCGCGTCGCGAAGTATGATATTCAAGACCCGCCGGATCACCAATAATATTCCATTGTGATGGTTCAGAAACCGACCAGAATTTTTGTCCATTGGCATCCATCAACACACCTCCGGTACAACCGGTACAGCGACACCACCATCCGCACTGCCTGTTGTATTTAAATCTGAAGTTGTCCGCAATTCATCACCTGGCAAATCATCTGTAATCACCACTATTGATAACAATTCAGGTAATTGCCAGTTTTCCATTGCAATTTCAATGGCATCACACGCCTGCGCTCGCTGTACTTTCATCCAGCTATTATTTTCTTTTCTGAACAGGTTTACGCCGGTTACTGTACTGACGCCTGTCACGCGCGCAGCAACCACTTCAAGCTCACGGTCTTTCACTGATCGACCTAATGGCCAACCTTCACCCTGAGGGCCATCTGGTGGCAAACTCCATAAATAGCGTTTAACCGATTCACGTACTTTATTAACAACCTGATCATAACCATATCCATCCCGGATAGTGATACCAATGCTTAACCCCAGGGCTATATACTCACAACCGATAACATACATTTCTGTCGCCAGAGGTCGACGATTGTTTAAATATGAATAGACCTTTTCAATAAATGGCTGATCGGGCCTTGGATTTGGTGGCTGATTCATTTCCTTAAAAGGCAACACCATTACTGAAACAACACCCGCAACACCACTACGTCTCTGCAAAGGCAAAAAACGCGGCAGAACTTCTATTCTGCCGACCCTGACACCCGGTGTTTCAGCTGCCAGTGACTTATAGTCACCTTCGGTCACACTGCGATTGCGATGCTGTAAGGATGCAGGTATGCGTTTTTCAGCTGCCGATAAACTTTCTGCATCTTCTCCTCCCTGTGTCTCAATTCCCTGTATTACACTTAACTTTCGATTAACCGGATTACCCTTAATATCTTTTGCCGTTATCTTACTCAATGAAGATTTCGGCAAATTCCCTGCACGCCCACCACCTGCTCTCATCAACTCAATCCGTACACGCCGACCTGGCTCAGGAATTCTGCCATTGACAGCATTACCAAAACTGACTGTACCAGCTTCACTGTCCAGCACATATACACTATCATCACGCCCCATTAATGCCAGATCATCAACCCTTTGCCATAGCACATAACCCCGCCCGGTTTCTTCAACCTGCAACCTGAATGTTTCTGTTTCTACCGAGCTAATAGAAATAGACATCACCTGGTCCGCACCACCATTACTCTGGCCAATAATAAGACCGCGAGTTGTTTTCCTTTGGTCTATTTCTACCGCATTAATTCCAACCCAGCTTAAACTCATTGAACTTAATGATTTTTTAGGTCGTAGCCTTAACCATGCAACCAACCTCGAAACTTTTTCAGGGTCATCAAGCCTCGGGGGTCTATCTCCAACGCCGGCATTCGCATCGATTCGAACATCACCCTCCAGAACACCAAAATCATTCGGGTCACCGGGTAATATATAACGTTGAACCCCTCGCTTAGTTAAGTCTTCGCTTGAATCTGCAATACGCGTTAATTCCGAGTAAACCGGATTTTCATTCTCAATCAGACCAGTACTGATTTCCAGGGTATGAGGAATTCGCCCCGGCACATTAATTTCATCAAATGATGCAGGTAACTCAATTGCAGGTGAAAAACCTATATTCAGTATTGCGGCTCGCCCTTCATCGACTCCAGAAAGTTTATCCTTTATTTTATTTACCAGGCCCGGAGTGGCTGCAAACATCGCAATCCACAGGCTGCTATCAGTTGTATCCTGCACCAGGTCGAGGCCTTTTTTATTAACCAGCCCATCTGAAAATATACCCGTTGAAACATAAGCACTCAGATCACCATTAATTTCATGAAATTCTTTCAAGCCATCCAGTACATCAGACAGATCGACCTCTTCCTCGTCGCTCAAAGGCCTTTTGTAATAACACTCAGCCGTTACAGGTAATACGCTAAGCTCAGATTTTGTCTCAAAATTAACTGCGCCGGAAACACTTGCAAGGGGAGAAAGCGTAATAACATCTGTTGCATCTGGCTCATCAAGTTTTATCGATATAATGCCTTGTGCTGCACTGGCTGGTTGCATTTTATGCCCGAGTAGTTTTAAAAATGCCAGCCTTTGACGTTCAGGAATTAAGTTTGCTCTATACAGGATTGTTTCACCTAACCAGGCAAACAACTCCAGCAGTGTACGTCCCGGATCACCCGGTTGAGGCACCCATTCTGGCGTATGCGCCGGTATTCTCGCGAGCAATTCGTCAACGAGATCTTCAAAATTCCGATCATCCAGTCTCGGTGGCGTAATAGGCATAATCAGGCTCCCAGTTCCATTGTTAGACCCAGTTGACGTGGCTGATTTAAACGACGTAGCCGATAGGCTATCTCAACCCTTAATGCAGTTGGGCGATCTTCAATCTCCCATACATCGACCCGATCAAGAATAAGCCTGGTTTCCCAGCGCTGTAATGATTCAGTGATTAAATCGCGCACCTGACGTCGTGTAGTCAGTGTGTTTTGTTCATGCAACATGTTTTCAAGACCACCACCAAAATTAGGCCGCATAATTCGTTCACCCGGTCGGGTGCGTAATATTATTTGTATTGACTGACGCACACTTTCCTCGAGTGAGGGATAAGTCAGATGTCCATTCTTATCCGGCATCGGCAACAACGGCCAGTTGATCGTTTTCTCTATAATTTTATTTTTCAGCATGGTTTTCTCCAGCTATATTTTTTGTGACTTTCTCAACCCTCTTTCACACTTCGTTATGTTTTTTTAGCTTTCAGTCCCGGTATTGGCAAACAGATAAAAAGGAACGGAATCCAACGGAAGAATAAATCAAACAATGCCACCATAATCATTAAGAGTATTAGCGCACACAACGTCACGATAGGTATAGACAAAGAACAGATCATACCAATATTTGTACCGCCTGTTTTACATGGCCCAGTGTCTCCAGGATTAGGCAGATCTTTATGAAATGGCCAGGGCAGTACAGAAAGAACTAAATCACCCAGTGTTATTTTTCTTATTTTTTTTATTTTTCCACAGAGCATATCTGAAATAACAAAGGCTGTATTCTTTTTAAATTTTCTTAAACCCGCTGGTGATATATCAACGGGCATAGGAATTCGAACGGGTCGAGCTGGAGCATCAGGATCAAAAAATGACGCCAGTTGAAATGCACGGGTCGGATTACTCAACAACACTGGAAATAACGGGCCACAACCCGGTCTCTCATAAACACAACGAACAACGAACCAGGCGTCCCGTTGGTTCAATATACTTTGTGTATCCATCAACTCTTCAGTCTGCGATGGTTCCGGCAAAATCCGTGCGACAAGTTCCGCCAGTGCATCAATTTTAGCCAGTGACAAATCAAGCCCTGACAAATCAGAATAATCAACACCCTCAATATTTATCTGAGGTGGCAATGGTGCTGTATATTCAGAATCAGCAAGAGGAAAGAGAAAGTCAGGCCATCTGTCATCTATATCAAATGGCCGTAGTTCCACACCGTCTTTTCCAAACCGAACAAATTCATTTTCAACACTCTCCAGATCGTCTTCCATACTTCTTATTAATACCAGCGCATTTTGCAGTGATCGTTCTACTCGTGCCGCATTTCGCCTGGCAGTTATATTTATTGTATTTACCTCCAGGTACTGATCTTTTATGCTGACCAGCGCATCTATAAGATTGTTAGAAATTGTGCTGTCACGAATCGCATTAAAAAATACAACTTCATACTCGCTCAAACTATCAACAAATTTTCTATTATTTAGCACCTCCCATAAACCAGGCATCCGGTATTCTAAGAATTTAGCGAAATCCAGCAATATATACCATGATATAGTCTGAATATTATCTCGCTCAACTCTTCTGGCGCGACTGGCGTCGGCCCTGGATTCACTGTTGTTTTCTGCACGACTCAAGCTTTCCTGCTTATATGACGCCTGTTCGACAAGAATTTTCCAGGGCTCCGTTACATCTGTCTGAAATGAAACCTTTGCTTTCGACACTCCGGGTTGAAACGCATTTTCTGCTCCATATGCTTCATCGAGCAGCAGCGAATCATCTGCAGGGGCAGCCATCCATGCCTCCCGTTTACCAACGGGTATTAAACCACAGTGAAGACTTCTGCTATCACCACACGTGTCCTTATAATTTACCGGAAACATTGGCAACTTCTCTTCGTTATCCAGTAATGTATTTGTCACACCTTTGTTATATTTATCAATTATTTTCCATTTTATACCTGTAGGAGAAGCGACCAATGCGTATTCGCTCCAGTCATCATAATTTTCAATATTCTGTATATTAATATTGTCTGATTCGGGCACAAGCCGACGAACTACAAACGTTGTTTTTTCTTTATTAGCCAGATTTAACTGCCTGTCCGGAAACCCGCTCTCTCTTGAAATCAACGATGCCGATACCATATAAAATCGTTGCTGTGTTGACTGAAACAGCTTTAATGGTAAATCATCAGTATTATTGATGATTTTCAAGCTCTGCTTCGAAGATTTTTTTGGGCGTATTTTTATTCTGTTTTTATATTCATCCGATAACTTTTTTGTTCTATTAAAGAGATAGGCTATTCCTTCATCTTTCTGTTTCTTTATAATTGGATCAGGTGTTACTGTTGGTTCACGCCAGGTTTCCGGTTGTGCCACCCACTCGACTATTCGCTCAGGCTGATCATTTAGTACGTCCATTATATCCTGCATAAATGTATCTGTAGAAAAACGAAGAATACTGGGCTGAGGCGCTATTTCGCCATTAACCACACGCACACCAACACCGCTATTCTCTGCCCAGAGTGGTAAAGGTGCCTGCCATTTTATATTGTGCTTCATACTAAGGTTTACCATATATTCCCAGCTCCCGGTGTATACGACGCACTAATAACACTATTAGCAATTACCGTATCAGCCTGTACAACACCACTAAACTTTGAAATACCTGCATCAACTGTAACCATTGATGCTGATATGCTGACCATGGATGCCTGAACCGTCAGGTTTAACGATGTGTTTATCGTCACACCCTGAGAATCGATTGTCAGTGTTGTTCCACCCATTTTGAATTCAACCTTTCCTCCACCTGAATCCGTCAGTTCACCACTGACATTACCGGGCGTAGTAAAGAGTATTTTGGCATTACCGGCACTTTCTTCTTCAATCGCTACGCGTGTACCCTCCTTACCTTTTATTGCCCAGCGATCTACGCTTTCGCCATCACCACCCAGTTGCTCAGGAACGTTCGTGCTGCCATTCCATAAACTGCCTGTCACTACCGGGAAGCGTGTATCTCCATTTACAAATGTAACGAGTACTTCATCACCTACATCCGGTATTAAAAAGGCACCTCGATTATCGCCTGCAAATGGAACGGACACCCTGGCCCATATTGCTGCATCCTGATCTGTTACATTATTAAAACTGAGTAATTTAATCTGCACTCTTGACATATTTTCCGGATCATTAACCGATACAACTTCTGCCAGATAGCTATTAATTGCAGTGCAGTTATTTAGCCTGTTGAGCAATTCCATGTCACTCATGATGCCTGCCTCAATGTATAGCACTCCGCTTTAAAGTCGGTCTCATAACCTTTTTGTGTGTCGTAACGATGACAGACTGCAACAACATAATAAGTGTTTTGAAATCTCGGACTTATGCCGGTTAATCGTAAATTTGTACCTACACGCAGCGCCGGGTTGCCCTCTGCAGTTCCATGTGCACACACAAATCGTCGGGCTCGTTGATCATAAACGGTATCCGCAAGAATACGTGCTTCTTCATTTGTTGATACCATAATGTGGCCAATATGCTCCGCTCTCTCACCCATAGTATCACTCAGAATCTGTGAACCTCGACGACCTTCTCCCGGCCCCAGATTCACTCCACGACTTGTTTCACTTATTTCAGAACCTTCAATCTCGTTCCAGCCTGAAACGCTCACTTCTGTAACCTGGTCAGTTAAATCAGCAATAAATTTAACGCTGCGAAGCTGGCTGAACATTTCCAGCTCCAACTCACCTCTGCGCACATCTTTTCGCGGTGAGACCTGTAACTCATCAGTTACTACCTGAACATCACCATCATAACGACGTATAATTCGACGTAAAAAAGCAAGGTCACTTTCATTCAACTGCACCCAATTTCCAATCACCTCTGTAAAACCTGTAACCACTGGCTGAACACTTAAGTTTGATGCTATTTCATTTACCAGATCTGTGACCGACATATTTTCATATATTTTAGTTCTGCGTGTCATGCGAGATGATTGCAAACTATCTTCCGCCAGCACCAGCAACTCGGGGGGGGCTGAGTGCGTAAACTCTGACTCAAGCCCGGTTATAATACCTTTGAATATTTCCTGGGGTGCCGTCTCATCACCACTGTATACCGCAATTGATGAGCCCAGACTTAATTCAGACTCATCTTCAAATGCATACCCTGCTCCGCCTTCAGGATCACTGGCCAGATTACTTAAACGCAGTTGCAAGGATGACAGACCGCCTTCCTGCTCAGTCATTTCCATACCAATAAGCAGACGGCTTACACGCTCAAATTCCTGTTCATTAATACGTATCGTAGGTTTTGAGCTGTAAACCTGCATCTGACTAACCGCAGCTTCTGTCATTTCACTCCACCTTTTAAGCTGGAAAAATACCCTTCATACATTTTTAATCTGCCTTTAATCGCAACGCTCTTCTTCTTTCTGTTTCCAGGCTCTGTCTTACCATTGCTTCACTGTTATTTTCAATGTTTCCAGTATTTTCAGACTCATTGCTCTGTGTTTGCTGCGCCGCAGCCGGGGCTTCAACAGTTGCGATGACTTCATCAAAAACTACGCTCATTACTCACCCCTTTTTCAAAACTATGCAGGTCCATCAAATTCTATGCTGGCTTTCAGTTCACCGGCGGCACCAACCTCCGCTTTCAGGCTGGCGGAGCCCTGCAACCCTGCTCCACCTCCCAGGCCAAATGAAGCGATATCCTCTGTGCCAAAAGCACCTGTAATCTCAGCGTCAAGAAAATTATCAAGATCTAGTGTTGCTGATACTGTTGAAGATGTATTTGTTCGGAGACCAGAAAATATATCTGCTGTTCCGCCCGCTATACCTGCAGCTGCACTGAGCTCTCCTGCAATATCCAGCCCACCACTGATATCCAGTCCGGCACCTACATCAAGCCCTATGTCCAGACCAATTCCTGCACTTATACCCACGCCACCTGTAGCAAAAGCAGCAGGTGCTTTTAAGGATACCGAGCCACCAATTTCCAGTGATACTTCACCAGGAAATCGCATATTCTCAATCCCGTTACTGCTCGCAATTTCTTTTGCCGCGCCTGGTGCACCCGCCCTGGTTGCCACGTCTGTTGCTCCAGACGTATTTCCCGGACTTGCCGGAATTGCACTGCCGGGTAAACCTGCCGAGCCTGTAGTGCCCGCATCCCCTGCTTCAAATGAAGTATCCTGAGCCAGCATAGATAAATTAATCGAAGCACGAAGCGGCACACCATTGGATGCAAAGTAATCAATAGTCTCCTTAATTGATTCAACCATTCCCTTAAACGTATACAGCCCCCATTCGAAAATAACCACCGGCGGTGTTTTTTTCCCTACAGGCTCCATAAATTTCGCTACTTTTGCGGTCTTCACTCTGACATCCTCACCCGAGTCAGTCGTATCAAACACCAGGTCTATTGTTAATTTTCCGGTGCTTTCACTGGTATATTGCTTATTTTTATTTCCTCTTCCTTTGTTTTTTATACTGTTGGATACGGTGTATTGCAGTGACTCAGGATTAAAATCAACACTGAAGCCTGAGTTGCTTTTACCCTGTATTTTAAATGTCGCTCGCTCTATTTTTTCAGGATTTGCCATTTCTTGATTCTCTAGTTTAAATTCCCTGCTAATTCTTCTTTTTTCACCAGACTTAAACCTTCATGGGCCAGATGCAGTTCTTCAATAGCCACATCTGTTCCCTTTGCATTCATATCAGCTGCTTTAAATTTGATGGGTAATGCATGCGTTACCTTCCACCCTAAAATAGCCTTACCTGAATTGTCATACATTGTGATAATTGCATTTAATCTATGCGCATATTTACCTGTACCAACAAACTCATACCATGTCCATAAATCTCTGGTAGTTGTAATCCCTCTTTTTAATACCAGTGTTGCAAATGTAACTTTGCCTGTGCGCTGTATTACACCCCAGTTTCGACCACCCTCCTTTATCACTTTCGGTTCCATTGTTGCTTCCAGCCCAGAGCACTCAGAAAATGCGCCACTGCAAAGTGCCACTTTAGAAGCCTTTGCACCCTTGCTGATAAGCTGTTCTTCAAAATCTATCTGGAACCTGAAGACATGCAGCGGATACAATGTATTTTCTTTTGCTTCTGTCATGCCACTTTATCCTTTACTCCCTGTGCTAATAATGTAATTTTACCACTCCGGTTCATTGACAGAATCACATCTATAGTTTCTATGGATGCCGCTGGCTCAATATGAATTTCAGCTATTACTCGACCGGAGTCGATATCATTTTGTGTCATTGTATTACGCCCACAACGAACTAAAAATGCATTTTCTGGTTGTTTGCCACGTAATGCGCCCAGATCATAGAGCAATCTTAGCAACGCATTTAGGCGTCGATTTATTTCTGACCATAGCGCTTCACCATTTGTCTCAAAAACAAATTCATCACCTGCATCAGTTGCACTTCTAATAACCAGTGAAATAATTCGATTAACATTTGCAGATCGATACAACGTTATATTACTGGTTGTAACATCTGAAAGTAGCTCTACTCCTTCAGGCGTATAGCCAAACAGAGATACACGATCAGCCAAATTAGCCTGCGGCGATGCATTGATAGCTGCACTATTCCACTTTGCATACATTTCTTCTCGAGAAAGCCGTGGATATATATCCTGAATATCTGTCTGATTGATACCGGAGGCACTTCTATAAGCACCTCTAATCAACGCATTTCTAGCAAGCATTCCAGCAATCGCCCCATCCGGTGGTTCAATATTTTCTGCCAACATCTGTGATCCAGGTGTTTTCAGCCATGGGTAGCTAAGCTGTAAAAATGCACTGGCAACACTTTGATTCATATCTACTGAACCTGATAGCCATAATTGTCTATGCATGAACCCTAATAAATCTTTATCCGCTGTAGATGATTCAGATGGCAATGGGACTGCGACAATCAGCTGTATATCTATTCTGTATCTGGCAATAAATACCGTGAGAATGTGTACAATTTCACCCCAGATTTTATAGCCATTTAAGTCACACCTCGGTGCGAATATGCCATCAACAGAGTTATCCTGTACTTCTTCATCATATACCTCAGAACACTCGACGAACTGCTCTTCTGGCGTATGACTTAATTCAGGTGCCTGTGTAATAATTTTGCTATTATCTAATTGCATAAGAGCCGGCAGGTCAGGCACACAAACGATTGATACATCAGGAAGCCCAAGCACATGCCCTATACCTTTCCAGCTAGTCCTGTCAGACCTGTTAACGCTAATACCAGCAGGATAACCTGGAATAATTTTTTCCACTAATTGCAATCGTTCAGTTTTTTTTGCTTTTAAAGATAATCCGTCATCAACTCGAACTACATAACATTTTCGCCCGCCCTGAGCAAAAAATGACCGTACCGCCGCACTGAGGTAACCTGTTGCCCCCGTGTTGTCATCACTACCACCTGCACCTCCCTCCCATGCAAATAATCGACTGAATTCTTCCCAGCTTTCAACGGGAACAGGTACATCCCGTAATTCTTCAGCGCTCTCACGGTGATACGTAGCAAGGTAGCCTTCTCTTTCCCTCGAGTTCATCCATCCCTGTTCGTATAACCATTTATATATTTCAGTCGGTTGTATATTTTCTCTAAAATTTACAAGTCCAATAAAACAGGCAATATCCATTCGATTTGGCGCACTGGGCGTAACGGGTTTCTGTATCTGAAAATTTAATCCCTGCATTTTAATTTACCTGATTCTGTAAGCTTTATTACCTACGTTCAGGCAATTTTAAGTTCCATTGCTTCTGCCGCCAATACCAGCTCCTCCATCGCCACATCACCGCCACCTTTAGCGGCTAGAGTAGGCCCCGTATACTTACTGGGTACCACTTTACGCAAGGTCCAGGTTTGAACTGTATTACCCGCTTCATCACGTAATGTAATAGACACATCCCGTTGTTTACCTGAACCTTCGCGTTGCACTTCCGTAATCCAGTCCCAGAAGTCTTTTGAACTCACAATGCCACGCTTTAGCGTTACATCTGATATTTTATGTGAGCCGGCTATTTTACGAACATGGTTTTCTTTTTCACTGCCGTTTCTGTACTCGGCAATATTTATTTCTGTACCTATTCCTGATACATCTGAAAACCCACCTAATACAGAGTCCGGTGTATTTTCACCACCAAAGTTGACTATAAAATTAAATGCGCCATAGGGTGTTTCACGCTTTGCCATAATTAAATCCTCTTAATTGTTTGGGTAATAACTGTTAGCTAAAATATATTTAACTTCTCGCTTCACCAGCGGTCTTCTGACCTATTCTGAAGACAACAAATTCTGCGGGTTTAAGCGCTGCAACACCTATCAGGCAAATTAACCGCCCATTATCCAGGTCATTCTGTGTCATCGTTGTTCTATCACATCTAACAAAATATGCTTCGTCAGGATTCGCACCCAATAGCGCACCTGAAACCCATTCGTTATACAGAAAACTACTCACTGTTTCTCTCACATTTTCCCACAGCAATGGGCCATTATTTTCAAATACAGCCCATTGGGTACTTCTGTCAATTGAGTGTTCAAGGTAAAGGAAGTAGCGCCTTGGGCCTACATATTTCCACTCTGGATCGGAGCTTGTTGTTCTTGCTCCCCATAAGCGATTACCTCTTCCGGGGAAAAACCTCAGACAATTAACGCCCCGTGGATTTAACACTTCCTGCTCGGCAAAACTTACATCCGTTTCAAATCGTAAAGCACCTCTCACTGTTTCATTTCCAGGCGACTTACTGACACCTTTTGTATTATCATTACGCGCATATATTCCACAGATAAAGCCCGAGGGTGGCAGTAAAACTTCACGTGAAATTGATTCATTCCCCGCCTCTGCTAGTGGGTTCGCACTGAATACCCATGGGTAATATAGAGCAGCATAACTTGAATCAATTCGACTTTTTATTTCTAACGCTGTGGTAACTGTATGTGCCTGCGGTGTCTCAAGAACGGCAATACGGTAGGCCCTTCTGGTTTCGGCGTGTGTGATTAATGCATCCTGAATTGCATTTCTATTTGCTTCTATAAAGGATGCATAGCCAGGAGAAGCAAGAATTGATATACCCTCAATTCTTGCCAGCGATTCCAATGGTACGGTATAGTTTGCCGCCGTCGGCTCTGATCCATCAGAGCCTCCCGTCAAATCAACGGGTAAAGTGACTGTCAGCAGTATTTCATGCAGGCGAAAACCATTAACGTTAGCGCCTATTACAATTGCAAATGTATTTTCAAGCTGTTCGATTCGTCTGCCTGGCGTTGCACTGAGCAGATCTCCAACATAGCGTGGATGTCCTGTTTGCATACCCATATTTTCATAAAATGACTCATTTCCATCGGCATCAATCGCAAGCACATTGAATGTTGCAAATAGAGCCGCAGAACTTGTCTGAGCGGGTAATGCCGTATCTCCAGAATCAGCCCACAATTCGGTGGTTTCATTGTAAACAAAAACTGTCCCGTCATCCTGAACCCAGGACGTTCCATTTCTTCTATAAAGTGTCGCACCATCCACCAGTATTGTGCCATTTACTGCTCTGCGCATTGCCTGTACTGTGACTTCTACATTAACCAGCTGAACGGACACTGAACCATTTCCTACAGAGCCTGTTGTACGCGCAATAAACTGAATATTATCATCTGCAGATCCCCCGCCACCCAGCTCTTCGCTAGTCGCTGCAACGCCTCCTGTTTCGACACGTGCCACATATAATCGAGCACCTCCATTGTCAAAATAATTTTTTACGGCGTTCGCAATATAATTAACAGCATTCCCACCCGCAAACTCAAGTTCACTGTAGCCGCCATATATTCTTTCAAAATCACCAAAACTGGTTATAAGTTCTGGTGCCCCGGTCGTAGGCCCTTTACGCGTTGGACCGACAAATCCTGTTGTACTGGTGCTTACCCCTTCAATTGACTTTGCTCTAAAACTGGTTTCTTCTACGTATACCGCAGGTGCTAGATATTCAGGCATCGCTCTTCTCCTTGAAGATCGCTAATTTAATACAATGTTTATTTTTTCCATTCGCCCGGTTCTCAATGCCATATTTTCTGTAGCAACCAGGTTGGAGGAATGATTTGCTTCAAGTACATCAGGATTAACAGGCCAGCTTACGCTGGAGTCAAAGGACACTTCTAAACGAACAGATAATTCTGATACAACAACGGGCGTGTCATTACCCAGCTCAGTATCACTACTTTCTTCTTCTGAAAATTGTGTAATCGGTACTCCAGGAATAATAACCAGAGCTTCACCCCTTCCATCAGACAAGCCACTGGATAACACAGCATTGTCAGACTGTCTTATTATTCGCAACAAACTGCCTTTTACAGGCACTTCACCCAGCACATTATCATTGCGAAGCACGGAAACTCTGACGGTACTCCAGTTTGATAATAAACCGGCATTAGGTGCGGCATACAAACTGACTTCTATCGGCCTGAATATTGAATTAGAATTTTCAATATTTTCAGGGCTTGTATCAAGAGGCAGATTTATATCTACTGTTCGAGGAAGATACTGGTTCAGCGGGTCCTTAACCTGCACTGTCACAGAGAGAGAACCTGTCGCTGGCAACGATGGCACTGGATTAAATGAATCCGTATATTCCCCCAAACCTGCAACCTTCTTTATCACATACAAATTTGATCGATTACGGATGAAATCAGCACTCTCCGAAATAACATTCAGCGGCCTTGTTAATATATAGCCTGTTGCTCTATCTATACATTTCAATGCGCCAATAGCTCTGCTATCAATTTGCTCAGTCATCAGGTTCTTCTTTTTCTTTATAGTTATAACGAGTGGCTACCACGGGTAACCCAGCGGCTGACTCATCCGCATCAATTCTTACAACACGCGCAATATATGAGAGCGACAATCTGTAATATGGCGCTATCGCATCCCAGATCCTCATTAAATCTTCATTCGATAATTCTGCAGGTATAATATTCACCACATCATGCGCAGACCACCCGCCAACCTCTGTTAACGAAGACACATCCAGAATGGGGTTCTGATGTAATTCCCTCATGGCCCAGGCACAAATTGTATGTTCAGCGGCCGAACTGTCTGCCCATATACTTAACATCAGGTGTAAATCTACAGCCAAAGAAATTTTTGAATCTCCCGGCATATGATTTGATGGCACATTACGCACGTGCTCATTAATTATGACCCGGTATAAATATAATGTTAAAGCTGTTCCAAAATCTTCAGAATCATCGACCAGCTCTCCACTGGACACAACCCGAAAATCGCACGGGTACGCTTCACGCAACTCCTGGGGGTATGCATTTCTCAAATACTGTATGATTGAATCACCTACAGAATTAATACTGTAGATATTAGCCATTTGAATTAATGCCTCTTTGTAACCATTCGTTGTTTAACATCACTATTCATTTATAAATAAACGATTAAGTTTCAGTCTGAACTGAATAAGAGAAAAAGAACATAAGCCATAGGGATGATATAAGAACTAGAAAATACCAGATCCTCGGATCTACCATATAAGTCATTATTTTTGAATCCAGCCCTAGATCCAATTATCTAAATAATAAAACATCGATACCTTGTTTTATAATTCCCACATTATTTTTTAGACAAACAAAACTGCATTGCTGACCTGATGCGGGCGTTATAACCGGCTAACTCATTCTTCAATCAACTCTATGCCCAGGCACATTCTTAACAGGACTTTCGTACCTTCAGCAGCCCTTAACACCCTTTAAATTACAGCAATCATTAGCTTTTACTGATATAATATGCAGTTATTTTCTCGTACATGTTTAAGATTATGTCCCAACAACGTAAAGCGGTCGCCCTTATTTCCGGCGGCCTGGACTCACTCCTTGCAACCCGCGTGATGCTCGAACAGGGCATACATGTAGAAGGCATTAATTTTTATACCGGCTTTTGTGTTGAAGGCCATACCCACGCGATTCGCAAAAAAGACAAATCAAAGCCTAAACGCAATAATGCTTTATGGTCTGCTGAGCAGCTGGGTATCAAGCTGCATATTATTGATATTGTTGAAGAGTACAAAAATGTGTTGCTTAACCCCAAACATGGTTATGGCAAGAATATGAACCCCTGCCTGGACTGTAAAATTTTTATGGTGAACAAAGCCAGGCAATGGGCAAATGAGAACAACTTTGATTTTATTATTACCGGTGAAGTGATTGGCCAGCGCCCCATGTCACAGCGCAAGGACACGATGCCGGTCATTTCCCGCGAGTCTGGTGCCGATGACCGCCTGCTGCGCCCTTTATGCGCTCAAAACTTACCGGCCACCCTGCCGGAGCTTGAAGGCTGGGTAAACCGGGATGAGTTATATGGCTTTTCCGGACGAAACCGTAAACCACAGATGGAACTGGCTGCACGGTTTGGCTTTGAAGACTACGCTAAACCCGCCGGTGGCTGCTGTTTCTTAACCGATGAAAGCTACTCTGCAAAACTGGTGGATTTATGGGATGCCCGTGGCAGCCGTGAATATGAAATGGATGACATTATGTTGCTCAAGGTGGGCAGACATCTTCGCCCCGCCCCTCATTATAAGTTAATTATTGGCCGTGAAGATGGCGAAAATAAATTTTTACAGGGGTATAAAAACAGTTATATTTCTTTTAAAACCATTGACTGCCCGGGGCCCCTCACTTTACTCGACGGGGTAGCAACAGATGATGAGCTTAAATTTGCCGCTCAAATTGCCGCTCGCTATTCACAGGGCAGAAATGCCGAGAGTGTAACGATAGAAACGCGGCGCACCAATGGTGAGACAACGACTCTCACCGTAAAGCCTCTGTCTTCTGCCGATATTAAAGCGGAGTGGCATGTGTAATGGCGCATTTTGAACTGGATGCGCGACGTATGTTCTGCCCTATGCCAGTGATTCGCACACAGGATAAAATAAACAAACTGAATAATGGTGACACGCTGGAAGTGGTTTCTACTGACCCAGGGGCTTTAAGTGACATTCCGGCCTGGTGCCGAATTAATGGCCACAGGGTTATTGAAACCCGTAACGATGAGGCCAGTGGAGAGGTGTTTGTTTTAATTGAGGCTTGCAATACAGACTAAAGTCAGACAAACCTTGTTGCAGCCAGTCGGGCCAGGCAATACACCAACCTTTGCTCAGGGCTTACCTATATTCAGGCTATAGCCACAGAAGTATGCACATTAACCGTCTTTTTATAGTGCACCTGCACTTCATGACGCCGCTCCTGTGCATTACAGCTATACCATTCTTCACATGCACTTAAGGCATCTTTAACCGTTGTAAAGTATGACAGTACATGCCCTGACTCGGTCATTAAAACAATGGTATTTTCACTCCAGACTCTGATGAAAAATTTCATTTCTCATTCCCCTTCAAATTTTAGTTAGCATTTTTTTATATAACATGGAGGGTATGATCTATTGAAAATTATAATATTCAATGACAGAATTATTATGTTTCTGTTACAGCATGCCCCTTCACAGGTTCTTCCCGCCTTCTCTTATAATAGTACAAAAACACAAGACTGCCGCCAATAATCACCAGTAGCGGCAGCACACCAGCATTAGCCGCTTTCCAGCCAAAGTTATGCTGCAGATAACCCGCAGCATGTGTTGCAAACGCTGCGCTTGTAAAAATAATAAAATCATTAACCTAAATTAATCAGCTGGACACCATGTAAGTGTGCCTCAGGGAGCGCTGAAGGCGAATATGCGGTTATTTGCTGAAAATGATTTCTCTGGTTTTTAACCGTTTATAGTTATTTCAGCAGAATTGACACTGTTGACTTGCATGCAGATCAACAAAAAACGACAATACCCGCTGTTTAAAACTCTCTGGGTAGTACCAATCAATCGCCGTGAAAACAGATAATATACAACGTAAAAAAGCAATGGATAAGGCCACCTGGTGGGGTCTTATTGTTAACTTATTACTTTCAATCGGCAAGCTGCTGGTTGGCTTTATCGGCCATTCTCAGGCACTCATTGCCGATGGCCTGCACTCCCTGTCTGATCTGGTTTCCGACGCCATGGTACTGCTGGCAACCCATCACTCTAATACGGAAGCAGATGAAGACCACCCATATGGCCATGCACGCTATGAAACCTTTGCCACTATTACCCTGGCGGTGTTGCTGAGTGTAGTGGGTATTGGCATTGGCATAGATGCCATAAGCCGATTAATGGATACTGAGACACTAGTGACACCGACGTCAATCACTCTGTGGGTGGCTGCCATTTCCATTATCAGCAAAGAAGCCCTGTTTCAGTACACCATGATTATTGCAAAACGGGTTAACTCCAGACTGTTAATTGCGAATGCCTGGCACCACCGGTCTGATGCTATTTCATCTATTGTGGTTTTTATAGGTATAGCCGGTGCCATGTGGGGCTATCCGATGCTGGACTCTGTTGCGGCCATTGTGGTGGCCCTGATGATCTGTAAAATAGGCTGGGAGCTTGGACACCAGAGCTTTCAGGAGCTGGTGGATACCGGGCTTGAGCCCCACACGCTGGAGTCTATCGAACAGATGATTTTAGACATAGACGGCGTAAACCAGTTGCATATGCTGCGCAGTCGGCGCATGGGCCTTAATGCGCTGGTGGATTTACATATACTGGTGTCTCCAAAGCTGAGTGTATCCGAAGGCCACCAGATTTCTGAAGCAGTGGAAATGGCGCTGGTGAATAATTTTGAAGAAATTAACGATGTCACGGTACATATCGACCCGGAAGATGATGAGCACGCCGAGAACAGCTGCAAACACCTGCCTTTACGTGGCGAGGTGCTGGAGCAGCTCAGGAGTCACTGGTCTGACATACCCGAAACCGGCGAGCTGCAGGACACAACACTGCATTACCTTGATGGTTCAATCAATATAGAGCTGGTTTTTCCATTGAGCCTTATTCAATCAGGCACTGACCCAAAGCAGCTGATGTACCAGATTGATGCTGCGAGCAAACAACTGGAATGCATTGGCTCTATCGATATTTTATACCGATAAGCGCCATTTTAGTGCGCTGCAGGCTGGCTCGCTTCTTTTTAGTGCAAGCATTTGCATATAGTTGGGTAAAACAGTCAAGAAAACGATTTTACTTGTGGCATATTTTGTGCAAAATAGTCCGCTGTATACTGCGCGTATCGGGAGACCTGTCGGATTTAGGGCGTTTCAGTATTTTTTTCTATAAAATCAGGTTAAGCACTTAAATCCGACAAGTTTCAGATTCGTATAAACAAAATATTTGGAGACAATAAAAATGTCAGATATGTCAGTTAGTGACGTACTAAAAATGATGAAAGACAACGAAGTTAAGTTCGTTGATTTTCGCTTCACAGACCCTCGCGGAAAGGAACAGCATGTTTCTGTACCTTCCCATACTGTAGATGAAAGCACTTTTGAAGAAGGCAAAATGTTCGACGGCTCTTCAATTGAAGGCTGGAAGGGCATAAATGAATCAGACATGATTATGATGCCTGACCCCTCAACGACCGTTATGGACCCCTTCTGCGAAGAAGCCACCATGAACATCAGTTGCGACATTATAGAACCCGCAACTATGCAGGGATATGAGCGCGACCCCCGTTCTATTGCCCGACGCGCTGAAGAGTACATGAAATCTACCGGTGTTGCGGATACGGCCTATTTTGGCCCGGAAAATGAGTTTTTCGTATTCGACTCCGTCACCTGGTCTGACTCTATGGGTGAAGTAGGCTATAAAATCGGCTCTGAAGAGGCGGAATGGAGCAAAGGCGTACAAACTGAAACCGGTAACCTGGGACACCGTCCCGGCGTTAAAGGCGGTTACTTCCCCGTTCCTCCAGTTGATTCACTACAGGACTTACGTTCTGCTATGTGTTTAGTGATGGAAGACATGGGTGTTAAAACAGAGGTTCATCACCATGAGGTTGCCACAGCAGGTCAATGTGAAATTGGCGCTGTATTCAACACACTGGTTAAGAAAGCAGACGAAGTTCAGAAACTTAAATACTGCATCCACAATGTAGCTCATGCTTACGGCAAGACAGCGACATTTATGCCTAAGCCTTTAGTCGGTGATAACGGTAACGGCATGCACGTTCATATGTCTCTTGCTAAAGATGGCAACAACCTTTTCTCTGGCGACCTGTACGGCGGTCTCTCTGAAACGGCTCTGTTCTACATCGGTGGTGTAATCAAGCATGCACAGGCACTGAATGCGTTTGCTAATGCCTCTACTAACTCTTACAAGCGTCTGGTTCCTGGTTTCGAAGCACCGGTTATGCTGGCATACTCTGCTCGCAACCGTTCAGCATCTATCCGTATTCCTTTCGTATCCAACCCTAAAGGACGTCGTGTTGAAGTTCGTTTCGGCGATAACACAGCTAACCCGTACCTTTGCTTCTCAGCAATGCTAATGGCAGGCCTTGACGGTATTGAAAACAAAATTCACCCGGGTGATGCCATGGATAAGAATCTGTATGATCTGCCTCCTGAAGAAGAAGCTAAAATTCCTCAGGTTGCACATTCATTTGACCAGGCTCTGGCTGCACTGAATGAAGATCGCGCCTTCTTAACTAAAGGCGGTGTTTTCACTGATGACCAGATCGATGCTTACATTGAGCTGAAAAATGAAGAAGTACAGCGCCTGCGCATGGCCACTCACCCCTGTGAGTTTGATATGTACTACTCACTGTAGCGTTTTTTGCCTGCTGAGTATTGAGAAGCCCCGCAATGCGGGGCTTCTTTAGTTATTAGTAAAATTAATTTTCTAACGGGCTGGACGGTTGGGCGCTCGAATTTTCACACTTATTTGCACCTCAACCAAAATAGCTCTATTATTCATTATATGAATAAATTTTCCCTGCTAATTACCTGTTTTGTTTTTATTAATTCAACTTCACTGTTTGCTGAAATGTACAAATCTGTTGATGCGGACGGCAATATCAGTTATTCAGATCAGCCACCATTCAAAGGCGCAAAAACCCTTATTCCTCCGCATATAACGACCACACCGGCCGTTAAGGTACCTGAAAAAAAAGCTGAAACTAAAAAAACAGAAGAAAAAACAACGACATACAGCCTCTTTCAAATTACCTCGCCTCAGAATGATGAGACCATCTGGGACAATAATGGCAATGTCACTGTTTCAATGAGTATAAAACCTGCTCTCGACACAGCCAAAGGCCACTACATTTCAATATTAATCGGCGGCAAGGAAGTGCAGAAACAACCCTCCACCACCATTAGCCTGAGTAATATTGACCGGGGTTCCCACCAGATTAGCGCGGTTATAAAAGATAAAAACAATAAAATACTGCGCCGTGCCAAAACCATTACATTGCACCTTAAAAAGGCAAGCATCTCAAGGCAGGCCCGTTAAACACTCCCTGCTTCGCCTCAGGCGAACATCCAGCAACACAGGAACAGCACCAGGATAGTGCATAATTAGTGCCCATCCAGAAATAGGCATCTGCTGCAAACGAAATTGAAACGCCCTCTTCACGCCACTATATATAGTTGCTTGGAATAACCAAACGCCTATATCTAGTGACGCAAATCTAACATTTCAATTTCGCTTTCGCGACGATGCATTTCTGGACGCGCACTAATTAGTGCAACAATGCGGGTTTTATATTATTATTGCTGACCCGTGCAGATAACCTGCACAAATATACTCAACGGCAAAGCCGGACCACTGAGCCTGAATACTCCTGGAATACAGGTGAAATATTCGCTTAACATCCAGTCAGGATTATTTACCCTCCGGTCACCTCTCCTGGTTCACTTTTTGCAGAAGACAATAAGAATATGGGTGAACAAGATCTTTCCAGTCCGGGATACCAGCAAACTATTCTCGACAACCTAAGCACGGCCGTTATATTGCTCAATACAGATCTGCGTATTGACTACATTAACCCGGCCAGTGAAAATCTGTTTCAAATTTCCAGCCGTCAGGCCAACGGAGCCATGCTTGATAAGATTATGCTGGCTGATAAGGCATTTATGTCCCGGCTGGAAAATGCGCTCACGGATATTCATCCCATCTCCGAATATGAAGCTCGATTAAAACTCCCCGCTGGCCGTGAAATTATTATTGATTACACACTGAACCCATTGCTATTAGCTGATCAGAAAATCCATCTTATGCTGGAAATTTCTCATATGGACCGACATATTCGCATTGCCCGAGAAAAACAGCAACTGAGCGAGCAGTCTGTAACCCGCAACCTGATACGGGGTATGGCGCATGAAATAAAAAATCCGCTGGGGGGGCTAAGAGGAGCAGCCCAACTGTTAGAGCGTGAACTTCCCAACGACGAACTCAAAGAATATACCCAAATTATTATTGGCGAAGCTGACAGGCTGCAATCACTGGTTAATCGCATACTTGGACCAAACAATATACCCAAAAAACGAAATATTAATATTCACCAGGTGCTGGAGCACGTCAGACAACTGATTCAGGTGGAGCTGCCAGAGCACGCAACCGTCCGTTTCAAACTGGACTATGACCCCAGTCTGCCTGAGATAATGGCCGACCCTGACATGCTGATTCAGGCCATATTAAATATCACCAGAAATGCCGTTTTTGCACTCAATGGCAATGGGTTAGTTACGTTTAAAACGCGCCCCCTACGTCACTTCACGATTGGAGAACGCCACCACAGGTTGGTACTGAAAACTGATATTATCGATAACGGAGCCACGGGTATTCCAGAAGATTTACAGCCGCATATTTTTTTCCCGATGGTCTCGGGCCGTGCACAGGGCACGGGTCTGGGGCTTTCCATTGCTCAATCTCTCATTAATCAACACGATGGCCTGATTAAAATGAATAGCCAGCCTGGCGCAACTGTTTTTACACTTTATTTACCCTTTTCCAATATTCCAGAAAAAAGGCCTGGAAATCGGCTCGCAAAGCTAAATGGAGATACCCCATGAGCGAACATCACATATGGGTCATAGACGATGACTCTTCTATTCGCTGGGTGCTGGAAAAAGCATTTAAGTCCGCAGGCTTTCAGGTCAGCAGCTTTGAAACGGCTGATGCAGCACTTAGTTATCTGGATGATATTCAACCAGACGCCATTATTACGGATATTCGTATGCCAGGCACTGACGGCCTTCAATTTTTACAGATTGTAAATAAAAAATATCCGAAAATTCCAGCCATTATTATGACTGCTCACTCAGATCTCGACAGCGCCGTTTCCGCTTATCAGGGAGGGGCATTTGAGTATTTACCCAAGCCATTTGATATTGATGAAGCAATTGATCTGGCCAGCAGAGCGTGCAATAAAAGTGACGAATTTTCTCAGAAGCAGGCGCAGAAAAAAACGGATACACCGGATATCATCGGCGAAGCGCCTGCAATGCAGGAGGTGTTTCGTGCCATTGGCCGGCTCTCCAAATCCAATATGACCGTGCTTATAAATGGTGAGTCCGGCACCGGGAAAGAACTGGTTGCAAGCGCCTTACATAAACACAGTCCACGGGCAGAACGCCCTTTCATCGCCATTAATACCGCCGCAATCCCAAAAGATTTATTAGAATCTGAACTCTTCGGCCATGAACGTGGGGCGTTTACAGGTGCCACATCTCAGCGAAAAGGGCGCTTTGAACAGGCTGATGGCGGCACTTTATTTCTTGATGAAATCGGTGATATGCCCGCCGACCTGCAAACCCGCCTGCTTCGAGTACTCGCAGATGAACAGTTTTACAGAGTAGGCGGGCACGCACCGGTTAAAACCAATGTGCGAATTATCACCGCCACTCACCAGAACCTGGAACAACGTGTTAAGCAGGGACTATTTCGAGAAGACTTATTTCATCGCTTGAATGTTATCCGAATCCATATCCCGGCGCTGCGCGACCGCAAAGAAGACATTCCCGCTTTACTCAATTTGTTTTTACACCGGGCGGCTGAAGAAATTCAGGTGGAGTGCAAATTATTACTCCCTGATGTTGAAACTTACCTTTCCAGCCTTAACTGGCCGGGTAATGTCAGACAGCTGGAAAATATCTGTCGCTGGATAACCGTAATGGCATCCAGCCGTGAAATTCACATGACAGACTTACCCCCTGAGCTATTCCCTGAGAATACTGCCACGGCAGAACAACAGTACAGAAACTGGGAAGACAGCCTGGAAAACTGGGTTAAAAATTTACTCGACTCCGGTAAGCACGATATTCTCAGCGAAGCACAGCCCCGATTTGAACGCATATTAATTACCAGCGCACTGGCTAAAACCGGTGGCAAACGTCAGGAAGCGGCAAAGCTGCTCGGCTGGGGGCGAAACACATTAACCCGAAAAATAAAAGAGCTGGATATGTGAGCATGAACGCACAATAAAACAATTTAACAGCAATAAAAAAACCCGCTCAAGCGGGTTTTTTTATTGCTTCCATCTAAAGCCTAAAGCTTTTTACAGACCGTATAATTACCATCCTGGTTATAGGCTGTTGTATTTGAGCTGTTCTGAAACTCTCCTCCATTACCGTCACCATCATCCAGTTGGCGATCCAGTATTTCACCCACCTTACCCTGTATGTCCTGCATACAGATCACATTACCATTAATTCCATAAATCGTGTCTTCCACACCTATACGGCCACCAAAAGCATGGTTCGGTAAGTTACTGCCAGTGCCTGCAACCAGGCCTGCCTGACGCAAATGCTCCCATAACTGTCGACTTTCCGTATTACCATTACCGGAAAATGCAGCGCCACCAATCAGGCCATTACCATCACCCGACTGTACGGCACCACCCCAACGAGCAGCTGCATTTGGATCATCTCCCGGGAAAGCGCTATAGCGATCAAGGTAGGAATAAATGGCTGCCGCCACACCATTATAATCATTCGAGGTCCGTTTAATTTTTGCATTGGTCATCATTTCCTGACCTTTCAATACTCCACCTAGCAATAATCCGATAATAACCAGCACAATCGCTATTTCAATTAAAGTAAATCCTGACTGCTTTTTCATAATAATATCTCCTGAGGGTTATTCTAATAATAAACACTGTTAAAAATTAAATTATCCCGGCAAACAGTCTTCAGTACATGCACTATTTACCGTGTTTAATCAGATAGAGTGCACAGCCCATGCCACAAATATATACCTGATACATTTCAACAACTTAGCCATTTTAACTAATAATATTTTTTTATTTTTGTTGATATTTCAACACTTTACCACTAGCTTCTGTTGATATATCAACAAATGTTAGCTTTTCAACAAACTATGCCAACTCACTCGTTTTCTAAAAAAATAGACACGCTTACTAAATTTGAATTTCTGAATCTTGGTTTAATGTTGCTGTTATTGCACCTTGCCTTACACCAGCAAGATGAGAATAACTTTCTGGTTAGTTCTTTATTACTGGCTCATTTTGGTTTTTTTCTATTATGGCAACCCGTAATCAATACTGCAGAGTCAATATCGATTAAAACACTACTAATTGCTCTTATTGTTAACAGTTTATTGTATTTTTTTCTTAATGACTGGTTTATCGGTTTATGGATTATATTTCTCATTGGGCTCACCAGTGGCAGCGCCCTGGTGAGCGGTATTCAACGATCTTTATACGCACTTGCAGCTGTGATTTTATTTTTACAGCTCAGCCTGACACTCACACCAAAACTATTTAACCTTGAAGTGCTCGATGAAAACATAGAACAGGTTGTTTTTTACGCAATAATCATTGCCTGCTCTGTTATTATTTTCTGGCCCTACAAAAAATACCGGACAGTTAAAACAGATTATTTGCATGGACTGATAATTAGCTTTGGTTTATTCAGTTTCTATATTACCAGCATACTCATTAGCTACACTGCAAACATTCATTACCTGCAGTCACTTTTAATAACCGCATTATCCATAGGCAGTGGTTTCGTTTTTCTCAGTATAATATGGCTTCCACGTCATGGCATTTCAGGAATTGGTCAATTATGGGAACAACATATTCTAAATATCGGAAACCCTTTTGAAACCTGGGTAAAACAAACTTCATTACTGGACCAAAATAAAAAAATCACGGCCGATCTATTTTTAAAAAACAGTATTGAACACCTTCTGACACTTTCCTGGGTGAGCGGTGTAAACTGGTCTGATGAAAAAAAACACACTCTTTATGGACAGGAAACAAAATACAGCACCACCTTTACATCAAATAATATCAATGTTCAAATTTATAGCCATATCCCGATGGGTGCCGCCCTTAAAATTCACGCCCAGCTCTTAATGCACCTGATGAATTATTTCTACACATCTAAACTGCGCGAAATAACGCTTATGAACCAGACACATTTAAAAGCCGTTTATGAGACAGGCTCTAAGCTCACCCATGACATGAAGAACATACTGCAGTCGCTGCACACCTTAACCAGTGTTGTACAAACCACTGATGACCCTCAAAAGAGTCATCAGTTAATGAAAAAGCAACTGCCTCTATTAAGCCAGAGACTGCAGAACACACTGGACAAGCTCCAGACAAAAACAGATACCGGGTGCAGCTTTAGCCTGATTCAAACCTGGTGGAAAGAATTACAGAGCAGATATCATGGTCGTGACATTCTGTTTGAAGGTGAAATTTATCAAAACACTTTAATTGATATCGATGTATTTGATACTGTACTTGAGAATTTTCTTGAAAATGCGAGAAGCAAACGGCGCAGCAATCCAGACATCAGTATTATCGCATCCATTTATGCAGAAAATGAGCGCATTGTTATTCAGGTATGCGATACTGGCGAACCAGTACCGACCTCTAAAAAAAATGAAATGTTTAAACAAATTTTACCCTCAAATGATGGCTATGGCATCGGTCTTTACCAGTCGGCTCAGCTTGCAGAGAAAAACGGCTTTAAGCTAAACCTGTTGAATAATGAATCAGGAAATATCTGCTTTCAACTATCAAACAGCGACCTCTGATCTGACTATATTTCCAGGCATTAACTTATGGTGTCTATCGTGTTAGGATTATATGCAACCGTATATCGGCTGACTTTAAAGGAAAGGCTTTGACAAATTTTAAATTTTTAATTTTTCCGGCACTGCTTACTCTGACTCTTTCCTGCTCACCACAATACGGGCTTAAACAGGTTGATAGAACTTCGCAGGAAAGAACACTACTGGGGCTATTCACAATAAAATTACCTCAGGGGGACAACTGGTATGATTTAAATTCTGCTAAGAATTCGATCAGTTTTAGAAAAACCATCGAATCAAAAGGCAATACATTTACAGTCTCTACTAATGTCAAAAAGGTCAGTAAGACTTTTAACAGTAAACAACAATTTCTATCTACTGTAAAATCCGCACGCATTCATAGTGATGTACCCGCGAACTACAACCTGCTGAAACACGACGAAAAAATAGACTCAAGCCTGGCTGACTACTGTACAAAATTTAGATTAAAAACTACCCAGAAAGGCCAGCAGCGCCACAAAAAATATGAACGAAAAATAATCGAAAAACACGGCTTCACCTGCCTGCACCCTAAACGGCGCGACCTGATGATTACCATTCAGTACACGACTGAATCTCAGTTGTTTTATATAAGCAGAGAAAACTTACTTGAGGGTGAAAACTTTATCCGCTCACTTACTTTCAGGTAATTATTTTTCAGGCTAAAGCACACCGTTAACGCAGAAAACTCAATCAGGCCAGTATATCCGGTATTAACTGATCTTCTATTTTAACAATCATTTCTTTGAGCTTAAGCTTGCGCTTCTTTAATCTCTGCAACTGCATTTGCTCTATACCACCGGTTATTTGCAGGCGATGAATTACATCATCAAGATCACGGTGCTCAAGACTGATCTCATGAAGCCTCTCTCGTAGTTGTTCCTGATCTATTTCCGCCATATTAAAACTCGCATGTTTATTGGCAATGAACACATAACACTACATCTTTTTAAAATCCAGGCAAACTGAATTTATGCAATAACGCAGGCCTGTGGGCTGAGGCCCATCTTCAAACACATGCCCAAGGTGAGCATCACAATTCGTACAACAAACCTCTACCCGCACCATACCATGGGATGAATCTCTTATCTCTGTAATATGCGGCTCAGCTACCGACTTCCAGAAACTTGGCCAACCACTGCCGGAATCATATTTTTCCATTGAGGAGAACAACGCCTCACCACAGCATATACAATAATAAACACCTTTCTCTGTATTATTGTAATATGCACCACTAAAGGCGGCCTCCGTTCCCTGTTTTCGGGCAACCTGATAAGCATTTTCACTTAGTTGCTGCTTCCATTGCTCCTCTGTTTTTTTAACTTTTGTCATGATTCTGATTTATACTTTTTATTCCAAACGTTCTAACTCATTATTTTTATCATTATACAACCTATGAGTCCCTGGCAAACCGATAACTGCATTAAAATTTTGTACGAGCTCCTGAGGTATTCGCCTAACACTGCTCCCATGGTAGCCCGTGATACCGCCACCCACCGCTTGTACTGCGGTGATACTCAGCATCTCGCTCACCTTCAAAGCCCTCACTAACATGGCAGACATTATGAAAGCCGGCCTCTATTAGAACTTTGCCTGCATCCAGTGTACGCTTGCCACTTCTACAAATTAATATAATCGGTGGCGAGTTTTTCCCCTGATCACTGATCCCCCCCAGCATCAGTTGACGAATTTCTTTTTCAAAATCAGGGTTGACACACCAGTCTGGCTCATCTATCCATGGCACATGCATTGCACCCTTAGGGTGGCCAACAAATAGAAATTCCATGTTTGAGCGTATATCAACCAGTAATGCGCTGGGAACCTGCTGCAAAACTTCATAGGCTTCACAGGGTGTTAACCGATTGAGCTCGTTTGCTTTAAGGTCTTTCACGTTAGCCTCTGTATTAATTCACTTGCTTTACTTTTCTCATTTCCTGAAATACTTCTTTGAACACATTTACCCACTTTTCGCTAAACTGAACATCTGCATACTTGCCCAGCTCAATAGCCGCTCTCAAAAGCGGCCTCTTTAACAGCGTTGCGTGTGCCCGCTCATGGGTTCTGGCATCTACCGCATCGACAATCGCCAAAATTTTAGCTCCTTCGCATATTTCTTTCTCATGCAGCCCATACGGGTAGCCGTTGCCATCAACCTGTTCATGGTGCTGTATTACAATTAATGCCGCCTCACGCCAGCTCTTCATATAGCGCATTAATTCATAACCGGCAACCGGATGATAGTGAACCTGCTCTCGCTGCTCATCAGACAGGTCAACTTCACTATTAATAACTTCAAGCGGCAACATCGCCATACCCGCATCATGCATATGTATCGCTGCTGCAAGCTGATTGGGGTCCACTGGCCTGCCAGCCTGATCATTCATTTTCAACGCCAGACGCAGCATTCTATAGGAGCGCCCTCGCCAGTAATTTGCCCTGCTTTCCAACGGTTCAGATAGTGCACGAAAGAAAATAAAATCTTCACTCTCCTCCACGCCGTAAGCAGATAACTCCTCTTCATCCGGGCTTTCATTTGAAAACAGGTTTATTAATGAGTCACTCTGAGAAATGCTGGTTTCGATTATTTCCATTCCAGGGTCTAATAACAGTATCGCATCTCGAATCGTTGCGTCTCGGTGCATTTCATCAGCATCGGGAATCGCATCAATGCTTTCACAAATTCTCGGCAGGCGGTTCATAAGCACACAACGATCAGCACCATCAAGGAGCTTTTCTATCACCATTTTTATATCATCAACCGCTAACAGCACCAGGTCACTTAATACGGTTTCAAATTTAAGATGCTTTAATCTCACCGCCTGCAGTAGTTTATTCAAACTGATGATTAAAGGCCCAATTTGCTCAAAGCCGATATCGTGTAATGACTTCTGAATTTCTACGATACTTTGCTGCAACTCAAGTAAAAGAATATCATCTTCTGGAGACAATTCCAGCATAAGCAATGATTGCTCAACCTGTTGTTGTGACTCATTAAACCTGGAAAAAAAAACAGCTAGCGCAGAAGCACTGGCAACTTCAAACTGATGGGCAGAGTTTTGTTTTGGCATTTTTCATCCTTGGCTCGTTTATCAATAGAATAAGAGGTACTGTACAAAGGACACAGTCTATACTTAAGTATAGATATTAATGCTTCCAGCTCCCCCCAAATCTGACTAACGGGGTATTTTGCAGGCTTAAGTCGAGCTACACACGCTCTAGCTGAATTTTGAGCAAATCCAGTTCCTCAGACTTCATCAGCCACTCTTCTTCTGTTTCTTTCAGCTGAGCATTTGACTGCACCCGTTGCCTCACCAGGTTTTCCATTTTCTGTCGATTTTCCTCCTGATATATCTCCGGTTGAGCCAGCTCATTTTCCAGCTGCTCTACTTCCTGTTCAAGCTCCTGCATCGTAAGCTCTAACCTCTCCACCTTGTTTTTCAATGGATTCAGTAATTTACGCTTCTCCGCCTGCTGTTGGCGAAGCACCTTCCTGGCATTGCCAGCCTCACCAGCCTGAGCCGCATTACTGCTGTCAGGCTTTTCATCTCCCTGCAGCAACCAGTTGCGATAATGATCAAGATCGCCGTTAAAAGGCTCCACCTTACCTTTGTCTACCAGCAAAAACTGATCTGTCACTGACTGCAGTAAATGACGATCATGGGAGACCAGAACCATAGCACCGGCATAGTTTTGCAATGCCATGGACAATGCATGGCGCATTTCAAGATCTAAATGATTGGTTGGCTCATCAAGTAATAATAGATTAGGCTTCTGATAGATAAGTAAAGCCAGTACCAGCCTGGCTTTTTCACCGCCGGAAAAAGGTGCAACCGGCTCTAAAACCCGCTCACCATGAAAATTAAAGCCCCCCAGATAGGTCCGTATCTGCTGCTCTGTCAATTTTTCATCCATGCGCTGCAGATGCAACAGGGCACTGGCCTCTGGGTCAAGCTGTTCCAGCTGATGCTGTGCAAAGTAACCTGTTTTCAGTTCTGATGACTGCTCAAAACGACCTGACTGCAGCTCTAATTCACCGGCCAGTAGTTTTATTAATGTCGATTTACCTGCCCCATTATGCCCCAGTAATGCAATTCGATCACCGGGCAACAAACTCAGGCTCGCACCGTTTAAAATCGACACATCGCCATAGCCAAGACAAACCTCATCCAGTGTCATCAGTGGATGCGGTAATTTCTCTGGACTGTAGAAACTAAAATTAAAGGGGGAGTCTATATGTGCAGCTGAGATCAACTCCATCCGCTCCAGTGCTTTTACGCGCCCCTGAGCCTGCTTTGCCTTGCTCGCTTTTGCTTTAAACCTACGAATAAAACTTTCGATATGCTCTATTTCACGCTGCTGTTTTTCAAACTGCGATTGTTGCAACGCCAGCCGCTCTGCTCGCAACTTCTCAAACACGCTGTAGTTACCGGTATACAGAGAAACGGCCTGTTGCTCAATATGCACAATATGGCTGGTGACTTTATCCAGAAAATCACGGTCATGGGATATCAGCAGCAATGTCCCGGAGTAAGACAACAACCATTGTTCCAGCCATATCACGGCATCCAGGTCGAGATGGTTTGTTGGTTCATCCAGCAGTAATAAATCTGAACGGCACATTAACGCCTGCGCCAGATTCAGTCGCATGCGCCAGCCACCGGAGAAACTGCTTACCGGGTTCTGCAGCTGCTCTGCTTTAAAGCCCAGCCCCAGCATAAGCTTACCGGCTCTTGACTCGGCCGTATAAGCATCAATTTCATCCAGCCTGCCATGACAGTGAGCCTGCTGGCCTCCGTCATTGGCCTGTTCGGCCACAACCAGTTTTTGTTGCACTTTACGCAGCTCCTGATCACCATCAAGCACATAATCCATAGCAGGTATGCCTACTGCAGGTGTTTCCTGTGCCACCTGTGCAATAACTGTGGCTGGTGGCAATGTCAGCTCACCTGCATCCAGGTGTATTTTATTCAGAATTAATGCAAACAAACTGGATTTACCGCAGCCATTTGCGCCGGTAATACCCACCCTGTTTCCGCGGTGAACTTTAAAGCTCGCATGCTCAAATAATAATTTAGTGCCGCGCCTGATTGCAAGATTGGAGAGTGTTAACATTGTTTTTGTAAAATATTTCCTGCCGCGTTAAATCAACTTAATTGCACCATTCGTGTTTTTCAAAAAAACAACTGGTCAGCCCAATTATGCCCGCTTTTTTTGACTAACAACTGATGACGAATCACCAATGACTAATAACGAAAAACTATTTTTTCATCGCCTGGGCCAGCGCATCAGCCATCGCTGAGTTACCGACATTCCCGGTTGACTGTTTCTGCTGCCTTTGCTTTTGTGGTTGTTTCTTCTCACGCTTCATGTCTTTTACCTGATCACGGCTTTCATCATCGAGCCGCATGGTTAAAGCAATGCGTTTTCGCTGAACATCAACCTCCATTATCTTAACTTTTACAACATCACCCGCCTTAACCACTTCACGCGGATCTTTTACATATGTATTTGACAGTGCAGAGATATGAGCCAGCCCGTCCTGATGAACTCCTATATCTATAAATGCACCAAAATTCGTGACATTGGTTACCACTCCCTCTAATATCATATCAGGCTTTAAGTCTTTAATTTCTTCCACGCCTTCTTTAAACTCGGCGGTTTTAAATTCAGGCCTCGGGTCACGCCCGGGCTTTTCCATTTCTGTAATAATGTCCTTAATGGTTGGCAAACCAAATTGTTCGTTAACAAAATCATTTGCACTGATACTTTTTAAAAATTTTGTATCACCCATTATCGATTTGATTGTTTTTCCGGACTGCTCTATTATTTTTTCAACGACGGGGTATGTTTCCGGATGTACAGACGAGCCATCCAGGGGATTATCACCACCGGATATACGTAAAAAACCAGCCGACTGCTCATATGCTTTTGGTCCAAGCCTCGGTACTTTTAATAATGTCTGTCGATTTTTAAACGCGCCATTTTCATCGCGAAACTGCACGATATTTTCAGCCATTGTCTGTGACAACCCCGACACCTGTGACAATAATGGAACAGATGCCATATTCACATCAACGCCCACCGCATTTACGCAATCCTCAACCACAGCATCCAGTTGACGTGCCAACTTTACCTGACTGACATCATGCTGGTATTGCCCTACACCAATTGCTTTGGGTTCGATTTTTACCAGCTCAGCTAGTGGGTCCTGTAAACGCCGGGCAATTGAAACTGCTCCTCGTATAGAAACATCCAGCTCCGGAAATTCTTTAGATGCCAGCTCTGATGCAGAGTAAACAGACGCACCTGCCTCAGATACAACAATTGAAGTTAACTTAAGCTGTGGGTATTTTTTAATAACGTCCTTCGCCAGCTTGTCCGTTTCACGTGAGGCCGTTCCATTACCAATGCTTATTAAGTTAACATTATGTTTTTGAGCCAGTGCGCCAAGCACAGCTATCGACTGATCCCACTGATGCTTTGGTGCATGCGGGTAGATAGTTGCATAATCGACCAGTTTACCTGTCTCGTTAACGACAGCGACTTTAACGCCTGTTCTAATACCCGGATCTAAACCCATGGTCGCTTTTGGACCAGCAGGAGCGGCCAGCAACAGGTCATTTAAATTAGATGAAAAAACCTTAATTGCTTCTTCTTCGGCAGCCTCTTTTAGTTTCATTTTTAATTCAACATCCAGGTGACTGAATATTTTAATTTTCCATGCCCAACGAACCGTATCCTGCAACCACTTATCGGCGGCCCGCCCTTCATTTGTGATTGAAAAATATTTTGCAATCATAGATTCGCAGGGGTGCGAGCCAGACTGGTTTATCAGATCTTCTTCATTTTCGATTTTTAAACTCACCTGCAAAATACTTTCATTTCTGCCGCGAAACAGAGCCAGTGCACGATGCGATGGAATTTTATCTACCGCCTCTTCATACTCAAAATAATCAGTGAATTTAGCACCTTCATTTTCTTTTCCTTCAATCACTCTCGATTCAATGACACCTTCACGCCATAAGTACTCGCGCAAGCTCTGTAGCAAATCGGCTTCTTCTGAAAGTTGCTCCATTAATATCTGTCGAGCACCATCCAGCGCTGCTTTTATATCGGCAACTGATTTATCTGCATTAATGTATTTTTCAGCTTCTGTTTCAGGAACTATTTCAGGTGATTCAAATAGAGAAACGGCAAGCGCTTCAAGGCCAGACTCACGAGCTATCTGTGCTTTAGTTCGCCGTTTTTGTTTATAGGGTAAGTATAAATCTTCCAGGCGGTTTTTTGTATCCGCCCGTAAAATACTATTTTTTAGCTCAGGGGTTAATTTTTCCTGCTCATCAATGCTTTTAAGTATTGCAACTCTACGCTCATCAAGTTCCCGCAAATATCGTAACCGCTCTTCCAGCAGTCGCAGCTGCGAGTCGTCTAACCCCCCTGTCACTTCTTTACGATAGCGCGCTATAAACGGAACTGTTGCCCCCTCATCTAACAAATCAACTGCAGCAACAACCTGCTTTTCATCTACGGATATTTCTTCGGCAATACGTTGGGTAATCGACAACATGAAAATATAGAACTCGATAAATTAATAAGGCCCGTATTGTACCTAAAGCATTAACATTTCACCTTATAAAATTATTATATTTTGTGATCCGATCGAGACCGGCAATCGAATATATGACCACTCGCACTATTGCCGCCCGCACGCTGTTTACAGCAAGTCCTTTTATACCTGACTCCCAGGCCAAATATTTCACGAGCTTTTGAGCTTACCCATGAAATATTCGAGCTAGGCCTTTGCTGATGAAAACAACCTGACAAGGTCCAGCTGTATTGCATTACTGGCATCCCTGAATTCCCCGTTTAATAATTTTCCAGCCGCTTTTGAGTCCCCCTTTTCATGCGCTTTCAACACCTCCGCTGCGCAGATATGAAACTCGGCATGTATTTTTCTTAATGCCTCAAATTCCGCCAGCTGTGAATAGAGTTTTTTGCCAGGCCCATACAGCCATTTGCCCAACACGCACAGGCTATCCTGCGCCACAACCCCCACCTCATATCGTTCAACACTACTGCCATCCAATGTACTGTTGAGCTTTTCCTTCCACGCCATATGCGCACCCAGGACTTCCTGAAGGTTTAACCCCGAAAGCTCCTGCTCTTCTGCACTTAACTCAAGCTTGACAGAATCATCGCCGGATAATTTTTTTAAAAGCCAGTCTTTTAAAGACATATTTCACCTTTATTTCTATAATAGTAATTAATACGTTATTTCAGGCGCTTTTTTAAATGGGCCACCACCTTTCCCAGGCCCAGCTTAAGCCGGTTATCGGCTTCGGCTATTAAAGGTATTATTTTATACATCGCTGACGTCAACAGCTCATCTTTAATATTATCGCCCATATTTCCCGAAATTGAATCCAGTAAACGCTGCAAATCTACATCTGCATGATTTGAAGCAACTTTATTCGCTTGCTTCACAGACGCACGACTCTTTGTTTTTTCTGCAGCCCCCTTGCCCTCAAAGCGAATGATGTTTCCACCACCGTTATCTATGGATATTTTTAATGCACTTTCTGCCTGCTTGAGCAGGCGGTTAAAACTAACACCCGTTTCTACCAGCCCGGGAGCAGTAATACCTGCACTGAACTGGATTTTATACATATCCTTACCTGTTTTGAGCTTCAACCTCGAAACCTGCTGGCAAATTCGCTTTACTACCGCCTCTGCGCCCAGCATATCTGAATTTGGCAACAACAGACTAAACCGCGCCACCCCAACACGAGCAGCCACATCTTCGATTCGTTTACCTTCATTAATAAATGTGGCCACTTTTTTTAGAATTTTCTCAGACACCGCCTGCCCCTGCTTTACAAACACTTCTGCAAAATGATCAATATCCAGCCGAACCAATGCTACCTCTGTGCAATGTCGCCTGGCATATGCTAACTGTTGCTCACATTGCTGGGTAAATGCAGGCTCGGTTAGCAGACCTGTTAACTTATCCCTGGCGATATTTTTTTCCAGCTCCTGCACTTCAATTCTGTAATTTATATGCGCAGATGCCCGGGTCTTGAGTGATATGGAGTCAAATGGTTTAACAATAAAATCAGTCGCACCCAACTCCAGTACTTTTTCTTTTGTGCCATCACTCTCTTCTGCACCGGTGATTATAATCACTGGCATTTTACCAATTGCTTCATCCGCTGAGCTGCGTATTCGCTCCAGCAATTCAAAACCATCCATTTTGGGCATACCCAAATCACTAAACACGACGGATATTTTGGGATTTTTTAGCAGTATATCCCAGGCATCTTCGCCATCTTCTGCTTCGATAATATCAAAATCTTTCTGCAGAATTTTTACCGCTGCACGCCTGATAACACGAGAGTCATCAACGATTAGCACCTGATTTAGCCTGTTTTTTTCAGCCACTGTATTCATTCACCCATATTCAAAGCAACCCGTTGCGAGTTATTTTTTTATTAATGCATTATGAGTTTAGCTGATTAAAGAAAATTTGCCGTTTATCCGTCTGTACAGATTAAGCCGACGGCCTCTGGCTTGCAGCAACAGAGTGAAATGGGTTGCTTAACTTGGCCCTGGAAAAATCAGTTGAATCGCAAAAGTCTGCGCAAGCCCTTGACTTGCCTGGCTATATGAAAAAAACGCTCATCACCCATTAAGGTGAATACGCTTTTTTTCATTACGCCATCCCAATCAATTGCTTACACATCTTTTTTGCGCCCAACTGATTTTTCCAGGTTGAAACTTGCAGATGTGCGGGCTGCTGAAGCAGAAGACCGCACACCTGTAGCTTATTTGTGAGAATTTTTTACTTATTGAAACTAAATTAATCAGTTAACCGCACAAATACACGGTAAGTACTTGAGAATGTTAGTTATTCTCACTGAGTGCAAGTCACCCGTTCGGTGAGGGTGCTATGCCCTGAAAGGCACCTCTGACTATATCAAAAAAAATAAAGGACTCACCATTCGCGCTCTTTTTGGTTATGCCCCATAATTATCAATATGGGCACAGCCAGGGGGCACATGTTAGAGCGTCCAGTTGATTAATTCAGGCTGATGACTTATGCATGAGCATCACGCAGGCGCTCTGATTAAAATTGTCAAAGCGCCATATAAAGTGATTAATTCATACTGAACTGTACGGTTAATGAATCACGAATACTTAAAATCAAATCAATAACTTAGAATATTTTTAGTGATTCACTAATTACTCTAAGCCGCTTATTTTGGACCCCGCGTTGCACGCTTTCGCTCATTCTCGGTTAACAGTTTTTTACGTGTACGAATAAAGTTAGGGGTCACTTCCACCAGCTCATCATCATCAATAAACTCAAGCGCCTGCTCTAACGACATTTTAATTGCCGGAGTCAGAGTTAGCGCTTCATCTGTGCCCGATGCACGCACGTTAGTCAGCTGCTTACCTTTGAGCGGATTAACCACGAGATCATTATCACGGGCATGAATACCTACCAGCATGCCTTCATAGACTTCGTCACCATGCTCAAGGAACATGCTGCCACGCTCCTGAAGGTTGTAGATGGAATAAGACAGAGCCTTACCACTGCCATTTGATATTAATACGCCTTTGCTGCGCTGCCCAATGACCGCGTCAACTTTGGGTCCATAACTGTCGAAGTTACTGTACAGAAGCCCGTTACCTGCGGTCGCTGTTAGAAACTCCGTTCTAAAGCCAATCAGACCGCGGGAGGGAATAATATAATCCAGACGTACCCGGCCTTTTCCATCCGGCACCATATTTTTCAGTTCGCCCTTACGAATACCCAGTTTTTCCATCACTGAACCCTGTGAGTCTTCAGGCACATCCACCGTCAGCTGCTCATAGGGTTCACAAAGCTTGCCATCAATTTCTTTGACGATAACTTCGGGACGACCAACGCACAGCTCAAAGCCTTCACGACGCATGGATTCAATCAACACAGACAAATGCAGTTCTCCACGACCTGAAACTCGGAACTTATCCCCGGTCTCCCCCGGCTCAACCCGTAAAGCTACGTTATGAATCAGCTCCTGATCAAGCCGCTCAGAAATATTCCGTGATGTTACAAATTTACCGTCTTTGCCTGCAAATGGACCATTATTAACCTGGAATGTCATGCTCAGCGTGGGCTCATCAACGGATAATGGCTCCATTGCAGCTACATTTTCGGGATCACAAAGCGTGTCGGAAATATTCAGCTTATCGATACCGTTGAAACAGATAATGTCACCTGCCTGAGCTTCTTCAACTTCAATTCTCTCCAGGCCATGGAAACCAAGAATCTGCTGCATGCGAACATTGTTGCGAACTTTACCTTCACTGTCTATTAGTGACAAAGACTGGTTACGCTTAATTTTACCCTGTTTAATACGACCTATACCGATAACACCCACATAGGAATTATAATCCAGTGAGCTCACCTGCATCTGAAAGGGCGCATCAATATCAACATCTGGAGCCGGTACATATTCGATAATCGCTTCAAACAGAGGCGTCATATCGCCTTCGCGAGCCGTATCATCCAGACTGGCAAATCCACCCAGGCCCGAAGCATAAATAACCGGGAAGTCTAACTGTTCATCGGTCGCTCCCAGACGATCAAACAGTTCAAATGTCTGGTCCAGTGCCCAGTTAACACGAGCTGCGGGCTTATCAACCTTATTAATAACAACAATAGGCTTAAAACCCATATTAAATGCTTTCTGGGTCACAAAGCGGGTTTGCGGCATAGGCCCTTCCTGCGCATCGACCAGCAGTAGCACCGTATCAACCATTGAGAGTACGCGCTCAACCTCACCACCAAAGTCAGCGTGGCCTGGGGTGTCGACAATATTAATGCGGTAGTCATTCCATTTGATCGCCGTATTTTTCGCCAGAATGGTTATACCACGCTCTTTTTCCTGGTCATTTGAGTCCATTACACAGGTTTCCATATCACCACGCGTTTCCACCGTGCCCGACTGCTTTAATAATTCGTCAACCAGGGTAGTTTTACCGTGGTCAACGTGCGCAATAATTGCAATATTACGTAATTTCATGTTTGTATCGAGCTCCCGGGCACAATTTAGGCCAGAAGTCTGGCCCTTCAAAAGGCCGCAAATTATACAGCATATTAGTAATTGATGATTGTAAAGAATGAATCTATTTAAGTTTATTTATTTATTACAGGGGTATTTGCCGATATTTGCTGGCCCTTCACACCAATATAAGCCCAATCTGCCTATAAAAAATATTTATAGACTGATCCTTGCTTGCCTTAACTGCAATATAGACTTTCGTATATCAAAGACCTTCAGCACCCCTTTCGACTGTCTATTGGCTCACAGAAGTCATACAGCCATCTTAATAATCTATTTTTAATGTGAGGCGCATCACATAAACACCCTTTCGGGTGATAATTGCCAAATTCCTGCCTATAATCACTATTTATCAAAGCAAATGATTAAAAAGCGCAAACTTATGACTATGCAGAATAAAACTTATGTAATCGGACGACGCGGCCATATACAGTTATTTGATAAAACCACCAGTGCTCGGCATGCTGAACTTGTGGTTCTTGACAAACAAATGTACCTGACTGATCTTGACTCTACCAACGGCACATACCTTATGGAACAGGGTAAACGCATGCCCTTCAAGGAAGGCTATATAGAACTTGACCAGACACTTTCATTTGGCGAGCATATCTGCACGGTCAGAGAGCTGGTTGCCCGAGCCGCTTTATCCAGCTAGATTGAGCTATATGCTATTACACCTGCTTTCTCACCCTTTGCAGGCAAAAAAGCCCGGATATTTAGCCTGTTTTCTGGAAAATACAGTATTTTTAAGCCATTATCATTATTAATCTGTTAGTCAAACAGTTAATTCAAAGGCAATTTAAGGTGAGTAATGGCTAAAAAACCAGAAGACCTCGTCAAGGGCGTTGTACAACTCATCTCTTTACCCGAAATATACATTCGGGTCACACAGGTCCTAGAAGAAGAAAATCACAACGCCAGACAAATCGGCGATATTATCGGCCATGACCCCGCCCTTACTGCACGCATACTGCGCATTGTTAATAGCGCTTATTATTCACTGGCCTCTAATATAGAACTCGTCAGCCGCGCGGTATCTGTTATCGGCGAAGATGATTTACGTAATTTAGTGCTGGCGACCTCAGCAGTTGACACATTTAAACGCATCCCAAACCAGCTGATTGATATAGACCTTTTCTGGCGACACAGTGTTCATACCGGCATTATCTCCCGTCTGCTCTCAAAACACTGCAATATCCTTCATGGCGAGCGACTTTTTGTTGCTGGTATGTTACATGATATTGGTAAGCTGGTTCTATACTTCAAGGAACCCGAGCTCTCTCAGCAAGTGCTTATGCACTCCGCTGACTCAGATGGGCTGCTCTTTAAATCCGAAAAGGAAATCATTGGCTTTACCCATGCCGATGTAGGTGCCGCTCTGATTGATGCCTGGAAACTGTCAGACACCCTCAGGGAAGTAGTTGCTCACCACCACTCACCACTTAAAGCCAGAAAACACCAAATTGAAACCTCCATTGTACATATTGCCAATTGCGTAGTGAATGCAATATGCCCGGACACTGAACCTGATGAACACATGCTGGACGATTTCCCTGCCTTTGAACGGGAAACACTGCAGATAACCGGGCTGGACCTCAAAATACTCCCCGGTGTACTTGAGCAGGCATGGGAACAGGCCGCTGATATCCTCGATATCATTTGCCCCCGCGTTTAATTCATTAAAACTCGCCCACCACCATATAAACGAGGCCTGGCTCAACATAAAGTCGCAAAATCAAACAAAATCCAGACATACGCTTATGACCGTTTATCCTGTAAATACAGATTGTTATCTATTTTTACTATTTTTACCTCATTTGAGGGGCTACTCTTAAATCTATATAAGGGAGCATCAATTACATATATGTATTTGTTTGACACTGTGAACTGCCTCACTAAAGCCCCCGGCATTTAGTGATACTTTTTAAGAAAAGGGTAGTAGCCACTTTCTTTCTTGCCCTCCTATAAAATGTTAAAAGCATCCGAAGGCCCCGCCTTCAAATAGAGATGCGCACACCGAAAAGCCAGCAGGCTATTTACATCAGGATTGAAATACTGATTCAGTGCCCATTGAATGCAATAAACTTTATAAAGTAGCGAACATCGTATGAGCGCAAGCATACATAAACTTAACAGTCCGTCTCAGGTATCAAACAATCAGTATAAGCTGTTGATAAAACAAATAACAGGCTGCCTGAACGAAGAGCTCTCCGTGCTGGTTGGCCGAATGTTCGATGGCGCAGACGACATGCTGTTTCAACTAGCAGAAAACGCTGATTCCAATGAAGACCAGAATCAGTACTTTGACACCATGCGCATGCTACGAGTAGAACGCAAAAACATTGGGCAGAATTTTGCCGCAAACCTTAAAACCTATCTACAACCGCCAAACAATGATTCAGAACAGGCCAACCCTCTTTTAGATGACGAACTTAGCCTTGTTGACCAGGATGAAATGGAAGAACTGGTGGCAATATCCACCATGCACTCAAAGGCCATGAACCTGTATGGTGAAGCAGTAAACCACCTCGAGGCACGAGTTGAGTTTCTTTCAATGAAATCAACCACCATTTTTGATAAAAATGCACTTGCCCCGAAAAACATATGCGAATCCTTTAAAGACACCCTGATAGAGATTGAACTTTCAACCAATAACAAACTGGTGCTCTATAAGCTGTTTGACCAGGAGGTGATCATGCACCTCGCCCCCCTGTACACTAAATTGAACCAGTTATTTATTGATCAGGGCATACTTCCACAAATTAAGCTTGGTGAGTCTTTTGCCCGTGAGCATAGCCAGCCTCAGCCACAACAACCTCAGGGACCTGCAGCTACACAACAGGAAACAAACGACAACGACGCCCTGTATACTCAAAATTCTGTTTACGACCCACGCCAGACCGCTACTTTTCATAACAGCCAGCATTACAACAGCAACTCACCTTCTGGGGGAGAGCATAACAACCTGCAGGGCAACGGACAGCAGGGCAGTACAGGCTACGGCGGACAGTACGGTGGCGGCCAGGCACCTCAACAACCGTCAGGAACACCGGGAACAGGATCACAAAGCTCTGCTTATGGCAACGGCACATATGCAAGCGGCTCTCCCAACACAATGCAACAACAGGTAGAACACGTTGTTAGCCAGTTTATAAGCGGTGAATTAACCGCATCAGGACCCGGCATACCGGCTTCATTCACAACCGCCAGCAGTCAACCAGCATCACCCGGCACTCAATACTATGATCGCCGCGATGTAATGAAGGCCCTCTCCAGCCTGCAATACAACGTAGCGCAATCCTCATCGCCGATAGAACAGGTTAATGCTGCAGACTTTAAGCGTGCACTGCTGGCCGATATGGGCAGCCGCAGCGGTGGCGCTATAACCAAACAGGTTAACCAGGTCGATGAAAAAACCATCGATTTTATTGAAATGCTGTTTGACGCCATCGTTGATGACAGCAGCATTTCTGAAGCGGTCACTAATTTACTGCTGCGACTGCAGATACCCGTTATCAAAGTAGCCATGCTGGATAAAGATTTCTTTGTTGATGGTGAGCACCCCTGCAGAACAACACTGAACCTTATTGCCCACCTGGGTCGCGGGCTGATTTCCCGCGACGATGATCTATTCAACAAACTCAATCAGGTGGTAGAAAACCTGCTGAATGACTTTGACGTCGATATCACCAGCTTTGAAAACGCAGCCACTCACCTTGAGAACATTGAGCAGAATGAACTCCTTCAATCAGTAGAAAAAGAACGACACACTCAAAAGAGCGTACTTCAGACCCACGCAAGAGAAGTTGTTCTGGCTGAGCTGCAATACCAGGTCATGAACAAAACACTGCCGAAAATGGCTCAAAAGCTATTGCTGAAACACTGGTCAACCCTGATGTTTCATTACTATATAAAACTCGGAAAAAGCAGCGATGAATGGCAGGAATCAGTCAACACCGTCACACAACTTGTTAGATTACTACAACCTGTTCAGTCTTCCCAGGCTCACCACTTTTTAACCTCTGAAAAAGACCAGCTACTGGACACCATACATAAAACACTGTTACAGACCCGGCAAAATCCTGTAGAAATCGAAACCGAAATTAACAATATTTTTCTAATATTTAATGAAATGATAGAAAACAGCGCATTTAGCCCTGCAGCCCTGGCAAAAGAAGAGTCCTATTTTGTCTCTGTTGATGAAACAGCTGATGACTCCGACATAATGACACCTGATGAACTCGATGCACCAGCCATTGACTTCCCCGAAGCCGAAATAAACCCGCTGCAGGAACAGGCCGAAAAAGCCCGTGAAAAAATAGCCAAACTACCCGCCAGTGTTCGCCCAGGAGTATGGTTCAAGGTTCATAACGGAGACAGCAACGTCGCTAGAAGAGCCAAGTTATCGGTCATTATCATGGAGGAGGCCAAACTTATATTTGTTGACAGAATTGGTGTCAAGGTTATAGAAAAAGATGCAGATGTATTTAACGCAGAGCTTGATAGCGAATCATCACAGGTGATTTCTGATCACTCTGCTTTCGATCATGCGCTGGGCCTGGTTATAACCTCCTTATCCACTGCAACCTGAATACTCTGTGACATTCCAGCATAACTATCTGTCGTTTGCTCGAATTAATAAATTAACACACGACAGGGAACACACAACAAACATGAGATATGAATTACATAATGGCTGTAAAAAATTATGACTGATAACCAATCTGATTTTATAACTCATTTATTTGACGCCATCAGCGGTGACCCGTCAATGCCTGCTGAGTTAAAAATTTCACTGCTGCGCCTGCAGCTGCCCGTACACAAACTCAGCCTTTCAGACCCTCACTTTATCAGTAACGAGAAACACCCGGCCAGACGCACTCTTTTTATGGTCCGCAGCCTGTCTCCTTTTGCACTTAGAGACCCGTCTTTAACAAAAAAAGTCGATGTGATTTTATCCAGCCTGATTAAATCATCACCAACTGCTATTCATTTTGCTCAAATTAATCAACGCCTTGAATTACTCGAACAAAACGCCGAATCAAACAAGCGTAACCAGCCAGCAGAAAACGACAAGATGCTTGCAGACGATCTTAAACAACAATTTAATCGAAAAATCAAAATATGCATTCAAGGCCACCAGATACCCTCTAGTTGCCACCACCTGACACTGAAACTCTGGCCAAATGCTTTATTTTATATTTTTAAAAATCACGGCGAAAACAGCCCTCACTGGATAAATGGCATTAATATGTACTGCGACCTTTTGCAGTCACTCCAGCCAATTTTAAATATAGACCAGTACCGTCATTTAAAAGACACTTTTATGGCGACTGTGCGAAACAACAACAAAACCATGTTGCTTTACCATCAAAAAAGCATCGTTGAAGGCGACATTAAGGCATTAATAAGCTATTTTAATCACGCACTTGGAAATACCCATTACGCCGATATTAATACCAGCCAGCCTTCTAAAAATGTCCTTGAAAAAATATCAAGCTTGCCTGCTGATATCAAACCTGGGATCTGGTGCGAAATATACATTGACGACATCACGCCTCCGAGACGACTGCGGCTGTCTTTAATTAACATTGAAACTGGCAATCTTATTTTTGTCAATCGAAAGGGTATAAAGAAAATTGAAAAAGATGCTTTTGAGTTTTCACAAGAGCTAAAAAACGGCCTCTCCAAAGTCTATAGGCACGACGCCCTGTTTAGCAACCCGACAGCCAAAGCTGTTTACAAAAAAATTGGCTAACACCTGCTGCGACTAATAAGACAAACAGATTATAAAATAAGCTATTTACATTGCTCTCTAATCTGTTTACGTAATAACTCAGTGTTTTTCTTCCGCACATCATCCGGCACAACCACTCTGCTTCCGCTCATATCCAGACTGTAAAGATACCTTACCCTTTCATACTGACGCAGCCTGTCTTTAGCCAATACACAATTACGCGCCATTTTCTTCCTTTCCTCTTTGCGCTTCTTCTTTTCCTTGTTTTCACGGTCCCTGTCATCATCAAACGAGCTAATTAATTTTCTCCTTTTATTTTCCCTTGACTGACTGGTTTTAATGTTTCCCTTGTCTCTTATATCAATATCCATTTGCTGTGAATCTTTCACTGGTTTATCACCATAGTGAGTATTGCCCTCAGCATCAACCCATTTATATATTTCGGCCTGCAACATAAGCGGAATAAACAGCAAAACAATAAAAATAATATTTTTCATAGTTCTTATTATCCTAAATTAATCAGCTGGGTGCCATAAAGTATGACTCTGAAAGCGCCCATGTTGATCATTATGGGGTGCAATCAAAAACAGCGTTAATGGCGAGTCCTTAGCGGTTTTTGATATAGCCAGGCGTGCTCCCGCGGTGCCAATTTATGGCGTAGAACCACCACAGAACGTGTGACTTGCACTAAGTGAGAATAACCAGCATTCTCAAAGACTTACCGTGTATTTGTGCGGTTAACTGATTAATTTATGATTATAGGACATCCAGCTTCGACCTGTAACACAGAACCCTGCATATTTTTTCTCGCTTGAAAATAAAAAGGCCGGTGTGATACACCGACCTTTTTATTCAACAGGGACGAGTACCCCGTTACTTTACTGGCAAATTATTTAGTCGTGAATTCAGGATAAGCCTCCATCCCGCAATCTACAAGATCCATGCCTTCATATTCATCCTCTTCGCTGACACGAATTCCCATAGCCTCCTTAAGGGCCATCCAGACAATAAAGCTTACACCAAACACCCAGGTGAAAATCGTGACCGCACCGATTAACTGCCCCACAAAAGAAGCCCCGTCGTTCGTCACAGGAACCAGAAGCAGGCCCAGCAGACCACAGGAACCATGTACGGATATTGCACCCACTGGATCATCAATCTTCAGTTTATCAAGCGTAATAATACTAAAAACCACCAGTACACCACCAATCGCACCAAACAATGTCGCCTGAAGCGCTGTTGGTGTCGAAGGCTCAGCTGTAATAGCAACCAGTCCGGCTAAAGCGCCGTTTAATAACATGGTTAAATCCGCCTTGCCAAATAACAGTCGTGCTGTAATCAGCGCCGCCATTGCACCACCAGCCGCCGCCGCATTGGTATTCAGAAAAACCATGGCAACTGAGTTTGCATTTGCAATATCCCCCAGTTTTAGTACCGAACCACCATTAAAACCAAACCAGCCCATCCATAAGATAAAGGTTCCCAGTGTCGCCATGGGTAAATTGGCACCCGGGATCGGATTTATCTGCCCCTTGGCACCATACTTACCTTTGCGAGCTCCCAGCAAAAGCACACCCGCTAAAGCAGCCGCCGCACCCGCCATATGCACAATGCCTGAACCTGCAAAATCAGAAAAGCCCATGCCCTTTATCACTTCACCGGACTCCAGAGTAATATCATCCATTAAAGAGAACAGACCAAAAACGCCGGTTTCCCCCATAGAGCCGGCAACACCGCTGCCCCATGTCCACGAACCTTCCATTGGATAAATAAATGCCGTCATCACCACGGCAAACGCAAGAAACGCCCATAACTTCATACGCTCTGCAACGGCACCCGATACGATTGACATTGCTGTGGCAACGAATACGACCTGAAAGAAAAAGTCCGAAGCGCCTGAATAAACAGAATCACCTGCAAAACCATTTTCTGCCGATGCCTTAAGCGCATCCTTGACCAGGTTTTCACCACCTTCTATGCCCGTTAAAAAATAACCGCCGCCATACATAATGGCATAACCGCAAACCAGATACATAATGCAGGATATCGCAAACAATGCGACATTCTTGGTTAAAATTTCAGTTGTGTTTTTTGAACGAACCAGACCGGCTTCCAACATTGAAAAGCCCGCCGCCATCCACATAACTAATGCACCGCACACCAGAAAATAAAAGGTGTCCATCGCATACTGTAGTTCGAAAATTTGATTTTCCACTTAAAATACCCCCAATAATTAAAGCGCTTCCGGGCCGCTTTCACCTGTACGAATTCTAATAACCTGTTCAACAGGGTACACAAATATTTTACCGTCACCTATTTTGCCCGTGTTTGCAGCATTACGTGTTGCCTCAATCACCTGCTCAACAATGCTGTCGTCAACCGCCACCTCAAGCTTTACCTTAGGCAGAAAATCAACCACATACTCAGCCCCTCGATACAGCTCGGTATGGCCCTTTTGTCGACCAAAGCCTTTTACTTCAGTCACTGTAATGCCTTGCACGCCGATTTCAGATAGTGCTTCACGCACATCATCCAGCTTGAAAGGTTTAATAATTGCAGAAATTAATTTCATTAAACATCTCCAGAAATGCCTGCTTTGCAGGTTTAAAATCAGGCAGCTGCCCGCCCGTTAATATTTTTTATAAATCGAATTTTTTACCCAGGCTAAATATCATGGTCGTTTCACCATTGCCTTTGTCTGTGACGCTATCAAGATATTTATCGTTATCTATAATAGCCATATCCAGATCGAAACCACCAACGACTGTACCATAACCCAGTTCAAAATATGAACCATCCAGATCATTCCCCCATGAACCAAACAGTGCATAAAAATCTTTATACTCCCCTTTAATTTTCAGAAAGGTATAATCCTGTTTTACGACAGTATCATATTTACCAATCGCATATTCCAGACTGATAAACTTATACCCACCTTTCAAATTAACTTCGGTATATCTTTCATCATAACCATCGGTATAGTCGTAAACAATGAGCGATGCATCGTAATCAAACTCGGAAACCTTACCCGCATAGCCACCGTAAAAATCTGTTTCCAGACCTTTATCTACATCCGCCCACCAGGTACCTGCATAAAGACCACTCTCATGCTCATAGTCAATACCAGCCGAAGCACTTGATGCAGCCTGAAACGCGCCACGAAAGTAATAATCTGAAGCAAAGCCAATATTCGTCTTAACACCTGCAGTTGATGCACTGCTCACAACCAGCATTGCACCAGCCAGTACCACATTAAATAGCAAAACATTTAATTTTTTCATATATAAAACCCCCCTCAATTTTCATTTACCTGAATCAATACAGCAGCAGCCGTGCCAACTAAATAAAAACCATAAATATCAGTAATATACAGAAAACTCTAATATACACATTACCTGACGATTCTTATAATTTCGCACCACATCGGTCCTTCATTTTTTATATCGCACCAATATAGAGCCTATTTTGCACAATGCAGGTGCGCCAACAATCATGTAAACTAAAGAACAACTCTTGAAGCTTAAATTACACACCGGACAACAGAATGCTGGATAAACAAAACCTGAATGATCTTGCCAATAAGCTTTCTTCAGTTCTTCCTGAAAGCGTTAAAACACTTAAAACAGATGTAGAAAAAAACATCAAAGCCACCCTTGAGTCCAGCCTGCGGCAAATGAACCTGGTGGGCAGAGAAGAGTTTGATGTGCAAAGCGCATTGCTTGAGCGTACCCTACTTAAAATAAAGCAACTGGAACAGCAAATTCAGGAGCTTGAAAACAAATAACTTTGACTATAATGGGCGCAGCGGATTAAGCCTATAATACTCCTACGCTACCAGGCTGAACAAAGACAGCCTTGGTTATCGCCCTTAGTTATATGGGGCTAATTTCAAACATAGGAATGGATACCATGTCACTCGCAACAATTAACACACAGGCGCTTAACGGTGTAAGCCCTCTTCCTGTCTCTGTTGAGGTTCATATATCCAGCGGCCTGCCTGCTCTTTCAATTGTTGGCTTACCGGAAGCCGCCGTCAGGGAAAGTAAAGACCGGGTACGTGCGGCTATTATCAATTCCGGTTTTGATTTCCCAATGCAAAAAATTACCGTCAATCTCGCACCTGCAGACTTACCCAAGGACGGTGGCCGCTATGACCTGCCCATAGCAATTGGAATTCTAGCCGCCTCAAAACAGATACCCGATGACACCCTGGAGCAATTTGAATTCCACGGTGAACTGGCGCTCAGTGGCGAACTGCGCGCGATCACCGGAGCACTGCCAGTTGCCATGGGTGCCAAAGCATTTAACCGCACACTCATCCTGCCCACAGCATCCGCATCAATTGCCGCACTAATTAAAGACGCCAATATCTACCAGGCCAGTCATCTATTAGATATTTGCCGCTATTTTCATCAGCAGGGTGAGCTATACCCCCCCAAAGTCAGCACGCCCCAGCAAACGATACACTCTCTGGACATTAGTGATGTTAAGGGCCAACACAGGGCTAAACGGGCCCTGGAGATCGCAGCAGCAGGCCGCCACAATATGCTGATGATTGGACCACCAGGCAGCGGAAAAACCATGCTGGCCTCACGACTCGCACCACTACTTCCACCATTAACTGAACAACAGGCTATAGATACCGCTGCCATCTGCTCCATCAGCCATCACGGCTTTAATATTGATGACTGGATGCAAAGACCCTTCCGGTCACCGCATCACACAGCATCCGGCGTTGCTTTAGTGGGCGGCGGCTCAAACCCCAGACCCGGTGAAATATCACTGGCACATAACGGCGTGTTATTTTTAGATGAATTAACCGAATTCGATCGGCACACACTAGACGTGCTTCGCGAACCACTGGAAACGGGCACCATTACTATTTCAAGAGCCGCCCGACAGGCTGAGTTTCCGGCAAACTTTCAGTTAATAGCCGCCATGAACCCTTGCCCGCAGGGGTATAACTGTGACGGTAAATCACTGTGCCAGTGCACACCGGATCAGCAGCGCAAACACCGCTCCCGTATCTCTGCTCCTCTGCTGGATAGAATCGACATTCATATTGAAGTACCGGCTATTGACCGACAAACGCTAATGACAAATACAGAGAAAAACGAAACCAATGAGGTCGTGACTTCAAGAATAAATAAAGCCTATCAAAAACAGATGCAACGCGCCTCTAAAACCAATGCCGAGCTCAGCAGTCGGGAAACAGAAACCCACTGTACACTGCAGCCCGCCGATATAAAACTACTGGATCAGGCCATGGAAAAATTAAAATTATCAGCCCGTGCCTACCATAGAATATTGCGCATGAGCCGCACCATTGCCGACCTGGACAACTCAGATGAGATTCAGATGAATCATTTAAGCGAAGCTATTTCTTACCGCTCGCTTGATCGGTTTATGAAATAAGAGTTGTACCCCTTTATGGCGCATAATACCCGGGGATAGACCACCGCCTTTTGACACTCTGTCCCCTTATTGATGTCATCAAGAGCTTTACCTTAAATTAACCAGTTGATCGCATAAATGCACTATTAAGTACTTGAGAGTATTCGTTATTCCCACTGAGTACAAGTCACCCGTTCGGTGAGGGTGCTACACCCTGAATTGCACCCCTGGGAATATACATAGAAGTACACCTGACTATAAGCATCACTCCTTTGCATCCTGCAACCGCGATATTAGTGCATCCCTGCACGTCTTCGCTCCTTTGCGTCCTGCAATTGCGATATTAGTGCATCCCTGCACGTCAGCTAAAGACTTGCTATTCGCGGTCTTTTTGATTGCGTCCCATAATGATCAACATGGGCACACCCAGAGGCACACTTTATAGCGTCTAACTGATTAATTTAAGCTTACAGAGCCGACTCTGTCCTGCAGTAGTTGTCGATAATATCAAATACTGTCTATTACAGCATTTAAGGTTTCACTCGGGCGCATAACGGTCGACACTTTGTTTTTATCTGAAAGATAATAGCCGCCAATATCCGCAGACGTACCCTGCACCGCATTCAACTCTTCAACAATTTTCGTTTCATTGTCGCTTAGCTGTTGCGCAATCGGCATAAATTTTTGCTGTAATGTTTTATCTTCTGTTTGCTCAGCCAGTGCCTGCGCCCAGTACATGGCCAGATAAAAATGACTGCCACGCACATCTAGCTCGCCGACCTTACGTGATGGTGATTTATCATTTTTCAAAAACTGACTATTGGCTTTATTTAGTGCGTCAGCTAAAACCTTTGCCGACTGATTTTGTGTTTTCTCCGCCAGATCTTCCAGAGAAACCGCAATCGCTAAAAACTCGCCCAGGGAATCCCAACGCAGGTGATTCTGTTCTAATAATTGTTGCACATGCTTTGGTGCGGAACCACCCGCACCGGTTTCAAATAATCCACCACCGGCTAATAAAGGCACAATCGATAACATTTTAGCGCTGGTACCCAATTCCAGAATTGGAAACAGGTCGGTTAAATAATCACGCAATACATTACCCGTCACTGAGATAGTATCTTTACCGGCCTTCACCCGATCCAGTGTGTAGCGAATCGCATCCACCGGTGTCATAATTTTTATTTCCAACCCGGAGGTATCGTGATCTTTTAAATATGTTTCTGCTTTGGCAATAATATTGGCATCATGTGCACGGTTTTTATCCAGCCAGAAAATAGCCGGCTGCCCCGTCGCCCTGGCCCGTTTAACCGCCAACTTCACCCAGTCCTGAATCGGCAAATCTTTGCTCTGACACATACGCCAGATATCACCTGTTTCAACCTTATGTTCCAGCAACGCAGCACCTGAAGCATCCGTTACTTTTACTGTGCCATTCGCTGGAATCTGAAATGTTTTATCGTGTGAACCATACTCTTCTGCTTTCTGCGCCATCAAACCAACATTACTCACACTGCCCATGGTCGTTACATCAAAAGCACCGTGTTTTTTACAGAAAACAAACACCTCCTGATAAATTCCAGCATAGCAACGATCAGGAATCATCGCCACGGTATCATGCAGTTGATTATCTGTACCCCACATTTTGCCCGATGAGCGTAAGGCCGCCGGCATCGAGGCATCTACAATCACATCACTGGGCACATGCAGGTTGGTAATGCCTTTCTCGGAGTTCACCATCGCCAGCTCAGGGCGTGTCTGGTAAACCGCCTGAATATCCGCCTCTATTTCCTTGCGCTGATCATCATCCAGGCTACTGATTTTTGCATAGACATCTCCCAGGCCATTACGAGTATCCACCCCCAGCTTTTCAAACGTTGCACCGTGCTTTTCAAAGACATCCTTAAAATAAACACTCACCGCATGGCCAAACATAATCGGGTCAGACACCTTCATCATAGTGGCCTTTAAGTGCAATGAAAGCAGCACGCCCTGAGATTTCGCTTCTTCTATCTGCTCTTCAAAAAATGCCCGCAGCGCCTTACAGCTCATAACAGCTGCATCAATTACTTCTCCCGATAATACCGGTGTTTTTTCTTTTAATACCTGAAGCGAACCATCCTCGGTCAGCAGTTCTATTTTTACATCGCCAGCCGCCTCAATTACAGCAGACTGCTCACTGCCATAAAAATCGCCCGCGGACATGCAAGCCACATGGGATTTTGAATCGGCACTCCACTCACCCATAGAATGGGGGTGTTTCTTTGCATACTCCTTAACCGGTGCCGCCACGCGACGATCAGAGTTGCCTTCGCGCAAAACCGGGTTAACCGCACTGCCCAACACCTTTGCATAGCGTGCCTTAATCGCCTTCTCATCCTCATTTTGCGGGTCTTCAGGAAAATCGGGTACCGCATAACCCAACGACTGCAATTCTTTAATGGCCTCATTCAACTGCGGAATAGAAGCGCTGATATTGGGCAGCTTAATAATATTCGCCTCAGGCGTCTTCGCCAGCTCACCCAACTCCGCCAAAGCATCACTTTGCTTCTGCTCATCTTTCAAATTATCCGGAAAATTCGCAATAATACGCCCCGCCAGTGAAATATCCCGGGTTTCAACCTCAACCCCCGCCACACGGCTAAAAGCCTTAACCACCGGCAGCAACGAATAAGTCGCCAGAGCAGGTGCTTCATCGGTTTCAGTATAGATAATTTTAGAGCCTGACATTGGGGTACCCCTAGATTTAGGTATTAATAATTAAAGATGATTAATAAATGATTAATAAAGACAGCCATTATATTTCAGATTGGCATCCGGTGCACGGATCATGTATAAGAGCACAATCTAAATGATTGTTTATTGATAATTCTGATATACTGCGCTGCTTGCATGCCCATGGCTCAACCGGATAGAGTATTGCCCTGCGGGACGCGCCACAGGTTCGCCATGTACACGGTGCAGTTTTGAGCAGGGCGGGAATGTTTTTCCGCACCCTGGCCCGAAGGGAAAGCTGATGTAAGGATGAAATATCCTTTATTTAGCGAAGCGAAGCCAATGCAGAGCAGGCACATGGATGTGCGGAATAATCCTCTTAGAGGATGGGAGTCGGATATACCAGACCGTAAATACCGGTTTATCTTCGGCTCTCAAATACAGAATAGAATTTAAGATATAAAAAATTATGCGCCCTTAGCTCAGCTGGATAGAGTGCCACCCTCCGGAGGTGGAAGTCAGAGGTTCGAATCCTCTAGGGCGCGCCATTTCCTATAAGATCTGACTCAGTTACCCAGGCATTTAGCCGTGTTTGTAAGCTGGCCAAAATTGAAGGGTTAAGATTTCATGATTTACGGCATGAGGCCACCAGCCGGTTTTTTGAGATGGGATTGAGTATTATGGAAGTTTCTAGCATTACTGGCCATAAGAATTTGGCTATGTTGAAACGGTATACTCATTTTGATGTGCCCCCTGTCCAGAATGCTTCCCAAATTTTATCGACCTGGCTTTTTAATTCGCCTGTTATCATATGTACCTTTATTATCTTCTTAATTCTATTTTTACTTTATGACCCAATTTTATGACTCAGGGCCGCTGGATACCTGCCTTCACAGGTATGACGACATTGTTGTTATGTGCTATTTTCTATAAATAATTTGCATAGCGGTTTATTAATATAATAATTACTTCTACTTATTTTTTCTTTTTGTAGAAAGCCGCTTTCTGTTAGCTGATTCAGATATTTGGTTGCTGTTATTCGGCTAACGCCCAGGTCATTCATCATAAAATCTATTTTTGTATAAGGGTGCTTAAATAAATTATTGATTAGATCCTGACTATATATTTTAGGAAACTGCTCACGAATCTGGTGCTTATAAGCCATCATCAGGTCTTTTATTTCCTGAATAAGGCTGATAGTTTTTATAGATGTTTGCTCTATACCTTCCAGCATATACAACAACCACTGCTCCCATTGATTTGTATCTCTTACCTCTTGTAAGTTTCTGTAATATGCTGCTTTGTCTCGAATCATATATCGACTTAGATATAAAACTGGTAAATCCAGCAGCCCATTCATAACTAAATACAAAATATTGATAATACGCCCCGCACGACCATTGCCATCATAGAATGGATGTATGCTTTCAAACTGATGGTGAATAATGGCCATTTTTACCAGGGCATCTAAATCGGAAAGTGAATCATCATTTATATAGGTCACTAGGTTATCCATTAACCTGCTTATTTCATCTGCATCTTGAGGCGGCACGTAAACGACTTCACCTGTTTGCTGATTCTTAAGCTCTGTTCCCGGTAATTTACGCAGTCCGGCTTTATTCTTTTCCAGTAGAGACTGAATTTCTACAATATCATTCAGGCGAATTAACCTCTTTCGCTTTACTTTTTCAAAACCCAGCTTTAACGCTGTGGCGTAATCCTGCACTTCTTTTGCTGACGGGTTTAATGGATGGTTTGAAAACAATTCCGCCTTAAACAATTCATCATGAGTTGTGATGATATTCTCCACTGCGGAACTATCTTTAGCTTCCTGCAGGGTAAGCATATTGATAAGAATGATCTCATTAGGGATAGTCGCTGCTACCCCTTTCAATTCAGCCAGGTAACGGTGGGCCGAAGCCGTTTTTTTCAAAACGGCCCTGGTCTCTAGCTCAGTTTCATTAGCAAAAGGCAAGCACTCAACCTGATAAGGCATTGATCCGTCCACACTGACATATTTGAGTTGTATAAGATTTGAGGTTAATTATGCACTATTTTGGCGACATGTATAGAATTTTAAGTTTTCTATACATGTCGACACCTATATGTATAAAAAACATCAACTTTTTATCTCATTATGTCAAATTCAGGGGGTGTTTTCGATATAACGATTCTGTAATGTCGGAAACTTCTGATCTGTTGTAGCGGGTACTCAAAGAACTCATGCCTATTTAGCAGTCTTTAGGCTCTTTTTTAAATCAAAATGCCTAATTTTCTGCTCAAAATCGTCGGCAGGACAAAATATCGCCGCTTTGAGTAACTTAAACTGGTCAGTGTCAGGCCAGCCAGATGCTCTATTGGCTAAATGCTGCATAAAATATGAGGATACCTGTTTTCTGGCTAGCTTATATGCCTTTATTGTACGTATTTCATTAAGATTGATATC
>UOFI01000036.1_pt1 | contig 64530 bp, 55 predicted proteins | sample 1988361 | NCBI WGS metagenome assembly UOFI01 (sample SAMEA4712194, study PRJEB27164) | hydrothermal vent metagenome | biome: marine basaltic hydrothermal vent biome; feature: marine hydrothermal vent; material: mineral | place: Pacific Ocean | collected 2011-06-14/2011-07-23 | depth 1689 m
TATTAAACATGCTTTATGCATTAAGTGCAATAAATTTTTGAGTGACAGGTTAAAACAAAAATGCAGTTGTTGATTCAGGGGTGTTCTTTATTGTCCCAGTAGTGATGGTGCCCTGAGGAAGGCGTTATAGCTGGTTTTGTAAGCTCTGCTCAACTGCCGTTGTCATGGCCTGTTCATTTAAGTTGCCTCCAAGAAAGCGGTTAATCTTCTCAGCCGTTTTTTTGGGGTTGTTAAGTGCTTCACTGTAGTTAATAGAAAGAATGTGTATCTGCTCAGGGTATCTGGATAGTGTTTTTCTCACACTGTCTATTTGTTTCAAATAGGTTTCAGCCAGTCGCTTTTCTGAGAGCCGTCCACCGTTTCGGTTAAGTCGTGATAGCATTTTACCCTGTGAGGCTATAACTGATTTTAGTGGGCGCTGCATAAATATCACGCGATAATGTTCACCCTGTCTCAGGTGAGGGAGTAGCTGGGCGATGATTTTAACGGCTTTTCCTCTTGAGGGTTCCAGCCAGCAGCTGCTGGAGGCCATTTTCTTTATTGGCTCATATTCGTAATAGCCCCGGAGGTTGTCGCTGTCTGCTTTACGAGCGCTGTCTGTTAAAATGGGGATGCCTCCAGCTTCGAGCATTTGCATCATCATGGATGTGCCAGACCTTGGTAACCCTGAAACGACTACGATTCCATTTTCAGGCCGCTTGCCGGGTGACGTATTACAGTTCATATCGTGAAGTGACGCACTTAATGGTCGTTCAGTTATTGTTTGAGCTGGGTTTTCACTGTGTTTTCCGGCTTTAAAGTCGGCGAGTTGCTGTTTTGTTTTTTCTGCAAGTGCTGCGTGTTCACTGGCTTTGCTCGGGTTTCTTAGCCATAGTCGGTATAGCAGTGACAGGCGTCTGTGCACTGCAGGCATTACCGGATTCTGTGTAAGGGCGGTTTCAAAGGCGTCCCGTGCTTCATGCGAGCGGCCCAGACGATGCAGGGCGACACCGCATAAATAGTGTGCCCGGGGGTTATGGTATGTGAGTCCCAGGCACCGGGTTACTGCATCCAGAGCCTGTTGTGATTTGTTGCGTTGCGACAGGTAGCAGCGAGCCAGGCTTAATTGTGCGCCGGGATTAACCGGATCGAGCTCCAGTATCTGCTGGCATGTTTTGATGGCCTGGGCCCATTGATGCATTGCCATCTGTATTTCAACTCGGGTTTGCAGCAGGGCGGGAATATTGTGTGTCTGAATTTCTTCGGCCCGGGTCAGTTCATCCAGAGCTTCTGTATAGCGCGCTTCGCTGTGAAGCAGCCGGGCGTTTAAATAGGCCAGTGTTGCCAGATTGGTTGATGCGTTACGCCGTAGTTTCTGCAGCTTTGTCAGTTCTTTGTCATTTAATTCATCCGCGCTGACATTGTTGTTTTTGTGGGAATCGAGTTGCTTGTTGAGTTCTATTTCTGACTGTTTTGCATAGTGTTGTTTGCGCTCTATAATCAGCTCCAGGGTTTTCCTGGCCTGTTTCGTTTGATGTGTGGCCAGTTGACAGTCGAAAATTTTAAGGCCAAACCGGCTTTCCTGAGGGTACTGTTGCCAGAGTGACTGAAACAGGGGGGTGGCCTCAGTGTATTTTCGTGCGCCGAAAAAATCCCGGGCGAGATTATAGCGAAGCTCTCTTACCGTGTTTTCTGTGGTGGTTTGCAGGTTTTCATTCGGTTCTTCGATGTAACCTAAATCAACCAGTTGTTGCAAGGCTTCCTGCTCATCAATCACATCGATATTCAGTTCTGCGGGGTGAGAGCCATCCTCGCCCGCCATGTTATCCCAGCTGTCAATGTATCCGGGCGTTACTGGTTGCAGGGCGTTTAACAGTGGCTTGCCATCCATATCATGACCTACTGGTAAACCTAATAGCGTCAGAATGGTGGGTGTAATATCCAGCAGGCTTGCACCGAACAGCAGTTCGTCTTTTTTTATGCCTGGCCCCAATGCGGCAAACATGCCAAATGGGCGGTGCTCTTCTGCTGGGCCAGCAGGCTCATTGGGGAGTTCTCTGGGGCGCAGATGGTCGGGATGAAAGCCGTGGTCGGAGACAATAATAATAGTGGTATCTTCACCGGCCAGATGCATTAAGGTGCCTAACATCAGGTCGTGAAATTCATAGGTGGTATTGATCACATTCTGGTAAAGTTTAAAATCTCTGTCATTTATCCAGGGTAGCTGGGGTGGGTGGTACTTCATAAAACCATGGGAAAAATGATCAATGGTATCGTAATAAACCGCCATAAAATCCCAGGGTTCAAGTTGCATAATACCGGTGGCAGCGGAATGAACTGAGGCACACTCCGCCAGAAGTTTCGATATTCCCGCAAGGCGTGTGTCTCTGGTTTGATCGATGTCGTTAGCCTGTGGTACGAAGGGCAGTATTTGTTCGCCGGTTATTTCTGCCGGGTGTACCCGCAGTTCAGCCATGGATTTTCGTAAATGCTCAGGGTGGACGGATGCGGGGTGCAAAGGCCAGGGTTTGTCCTGTGTGTCTACAGCGTTTTGATAATTATTAGACAGCATAACGCCATTAATGGGTTCTGCGGGATAGGATGGCCACCAGCTAACAATATTTGAACGCAGCCCCTGCTGGTTAAGAATATTCCAGATGGCTTTGGTCTTTCTGCCCAAACTGGTCACGGGGCGAACCCCTCCGGTTGCAGGGTCAGGTTCGGCAAAGCCGTGGATGCCGTGCTTAGCGGCTCGCTTACCCGTGGCAATGGAGGTCCATAACATGGGGGAGAGTACCGGGTACAGTGTGGACAGGTTGCCGACGACACCGCCATCGGCAAATTTTTGCAGATTAGGCATTTTACCCGCGTCCATTAAAGGCGTGATGACTTTCCAGTCGGCGGCATCCCAGCCAACAAGAAGTACTTTTTTAGTCAGTGGTGTGTGTGTTGGCAGGGGGCGGGATTGACTCATGAAATGGTTACTCGCTGTATTATGCCGACTGGAGCAGATAATAAAGCAGCTATCAGGGGTGAAATACAGGAACAGGCGAGCAAATGACAGAGCTGTTTTTACTCGTCTGTTCCTGTGCAGGTTTTATATTTGTGCAGGTATCAGTATTTAGATGGCTGCTTCACCTGTATTTTTACGTGCCTCTTCTCTTGCTTTTCTACCGCGTAATACGCCGCCGGCACCCATTGCAAGGCCGCTTAGCATAAGTAATAAAGAGGGAGGAACAGGCACAGCGCCAACCCGGATACCGGCACCGCTGTCTTCGTAGGCCCAGTTGTCAATTGTCATGGTCAGGGCCGCTTCATCGAGACTGATCTGTGCCCAGCCATAAAGCGTCTGATTACTATTACCCAGAAAGCTAAAGCCAATCAGATGTCCCTGGGTGAAAAGGTTGCCAGTGGCAAACCCGTTATAGCTGGAAGATGACATCACTGTGCGTTTTGAAACGCTGGGTCCCCACTGAAAAGCCGCATCAAGTGTGGGGCCAACAAGGGTGCCAGCGGGCAGATCAGAAATATCACCGGCATTGGCTCCCACAGCCTGAACCATGCCCAGGCCGCCGACTGAATTTAGCTCCAGTCTGCCCACGGGAATCGAATTGCCGTAACTGTAGGATGCACCACCGCCACCGGAGCTATAAAATATATCTCTAAAGGCTTCCAGTCTGAAGTCGGCAACCGAGTTGCCATCCACATCCCAGTCAACTGGCTGGTAATCAAATGCCCGTGCATCATCAATTGATATAGTCAGTGAGGAGTTATTTTGCACAATAGCCGCCTGAGCTGCCGCAGGCAAGAGAAAAAGAGATGAAAGAGCTGTTGCGCTTCTCGATAGTTTTTCGGTGTAGGTAGCGTGTAGAGGGGGAGTGTTCTGGCTGTGTGTCATTGTGTTCTCCATTATTCATTTTAATTAGTTCGCTATTTTTTACATAATATGAGTCAAGCAAAACTTATGAAATTTAATAAAGCAAAACATATGCCTAATCAATAAAAGCTATAGCTATCAATGGTTTGTTTATAAATGATGGGGAGTTATACGGTGAATGTGTAAAGGAATGGTTAAAAAATTCAGAGAATTATAAGGCAGGGCTTACACTTTGTATCGGAGTGATTAAGTTAAATAATAATGAGTCAGCAAAAGTGACATAACCTGTTTGGGGTCTTGCTGCAATTTGTAGATGCTTAATAGCACTGTAATACTTGAAGCTGGAATTAAAGCTGTGAATAACGACAGATACTAAAATTAATTTTTCAGGCAGTATTTTTATGACCTGTTTTGTGATGCGTTTATCAGAGCCATAAAATATAATGTGTCAAACAACCTGCCGTGTTGACCTAAATAATATGCAAATGTATATTTGTCAATTATTTGATAAATAACATAAATGCTAAACGTTGTGTTACAAGGCGGCATCCATCAAGAGAATAGATGTGCTGCACGGGTGCCTGAATTTATTAATAGTAATCGTTACTATATGGTCAGCACTTAAAGCCTGTGGAGTGTTTGGTTTAGGGAGTTTTAATATGAAAATAGAAAAAATTTTGCTGCTATTAATGTTTATTGCATTCGCTTTGTACGGTTGTGGTGGAGGTGGCGGCGGCAGTGCGCCCACTGGCACTACAGGCGGCACGCCTACAGATACCAGTATCGATTTTAGTTTATTTCCAGCCGATTATTTTACAAGCTATAATGTGTCTGCCGATTTAACTGGAAATGACAATAAAGGCTCTACGATTACGGGTAGAATTACCGAGCAATTGCAAGCCCAAACCACCTTTATGGGTGCTGCGGCGTTACCTGTTGTAGCGCAAACACAGTTTACCGCTTCAAATGGCGGCTTTGCTGCGGCCACGGTAACTTCCTATTTCAGCACGGATGCCAGTAGCAGGAAATTTCTGGGAGTGAGTGGTGACGTTGTAACGGCGTCTTCTTCATCAACATTTGTTATTCCTCAAACGGCAAATATAGGTGACTCAGGAGTGATGGGGACATACACGGATAATGCCGGTTTTGTAACATCGGTGACATGGCGCCTGGAAGATGGCCTGAATGGAAATGCTAAATTAGTGATCTTAAATTTAACAATGAACAATGCTGTTGTTGATAACACACTTACGTCAACTTATCTGATTCAACCAGATGGCACCAGGCTTTCGGTAGAAATTGTTACCCTTAATGTTAATGTTAGCTTAATCGTTACGCTGAGAGGAACTTACTAGTCCGAATAAGATTATTATCTTTCTGGCGGGGCAGTTTGTAGGCACAGGGACGGTGAACAGCGTAGCCCGGGGTATTGTTCGGATTTTAAAATGGGCATTGAAATAATATTTTCAGAACGGTTATTTATTTTTTATGGGTGTACCTAAAGATGTGAGAATCCCCGGGTTTCGCTTTGTTGCATCCAGGCTTCTGCATGGGCATGGAAAATTAATAATGGCGCCAGTCAAATACCATGCGTATGCCAATTGACCAGATATCATCAAGCTGCTGAGTAGAGCCATCTAAAATAGTCGTGCTGTTACCCTGTGGAATATCTACACTACTATATAACTGGAACATAACAGAAGAGCTTTGGTTGGAGGAAAACGATCGAAAAGGGCGGTATTCCAGTATTGGAAAATCGATTAAAACGGATTTTATGTTGGTAAAGTTCAATGTGTTATTCTCTGAGGCTATAAGCAAATAATCTGTTTCACGCCAGCCATAAAAAGTTGCACCCATTTCCCGACCCAGTACGAACTGAAAGCGCCCTATTGAGGTAGCAATACCCTGTTGCCAGGGTATCAGGCCACCGTTACCTGCTGTTACGGCCATGTTTGTATAGGCCGCCTCATTGAAAAGGTAAAGGGGGGAGAGCCATATCAGGTCGGTAGGAAATAGATAAAACGGCATACGGATTCTGGTGCTGATATTCGAGCGGGCAGGAACGGCAGCGCTTAAGGAGCCTATCTGAGGCGAATCTGAAAAATTATTGCTTGAAGCTGAGTCACTGCGAAAGCCAATAGAGGCAAATACCAGCCCATCACCGGATTCGCCCATAATGTCATCCATGCCAAAGCCGGCACGGAATGAGAGATCCAGGCCTGTTATATAGCCGTTTTCTTCCTGAGTATCGAGAAAGCCGCCGTCGATAAGCCTTGAATCAATTGATCCCGCGAGGCCAACAAAGGGGCCTACTTCACTGCGAAACCTTGGCAGCGCACCCAGAGCTGTGCCAAGGCCAGGCATGGGGGTATGAATAATGACTTCGGTGAGAGGGATTTCATAATTTATGCCATCGGCAAGTTGTAAAAAATGGTTATGGGTGCAGACATTAAAGTCCTCAGCTTCGGAGGACGTTAACGGGTTGTAAGGGTGCGGGTACCCGGTGTCTCTACCCATTGCAAAATCAAGTACCTGTTGCAGGCTTCTGCTAATCGATTTCGCAGCTAATGACATATCCTGTTCGCGTATATGCGCATCCCCCATTAGCACCACGGGGTGCTCCTCTTTTTTCCATGTATAAACTTCAAGTCCGTGCTGGTTATAATAGTTGTGTGTGCCCAGTCGCTGTGAAACCTCCCCCCATGTACCCGCAACATGACCTGCCGCAAAAATATCCTGCAAAAAATGCAATGCAAAGCCTTCATCTGCTAGCATTGAACGACTGATCATCTGACGCTGTTTTGTAGAAAGCTGTGGTGCATTGGCAAGATGACTGGCTTTTTTTAAAGCCTTGATATGGTACCAGGCATAGACTCCGATAGCATTAATTTCAGAGTCGGGTTGCAGCGCTATTTTGGCATATTCACGACCGGTAATATTTGAAACGGGCCGTGCAATAAGAAAATGCGCAGTATTAGAGTTTGCCCGGCTTGCATATTGTGGATCGAGGTTTAATAGTTTGATATCTGCAATACGCAGAGCATTTAGACGCATGGCTCTGTTTTTCTGTTTTTGCATTTGATCTGTCAGTGTTGAGGAACGGCCAGATAAATGACTGTAGTCGCTATCCAGTTCCTCAACGGGAATGTTAGCAAGCGCAATTTTAAGTTGAGCGGATGCTTTATCAACGTCTAATAACCAGTCTTCATTGAAAATAAAGCTGAGCATTTCCCGGCTGGAGCATGAATGATCACCTGCTATTGCACTGTAAGCGGCCCAGTCAATACAGTCAGCCTCTAGACCCCGTTCAGAATCGGCCGCATTCTCACATAATCGACTCTCCTGGTCACTGCGGCCATCTGTCCACAAGCGGTTGAAATCTGCACGGTGTTCTGCATCCAGATACTCTACGGCACGTAGCGCAATGTCACGATGTTCGGAGTATACCCACGCATGTGCGGTACCCGAGAAGCATAATGCAAAAACAAATATGAATAAAAGTTGTTGGCAGCTTTTAAAAAAAAACTTACAGGAAATAATCATTTATATTATCTTCATGTCTGGAGCATTAAAAACGTTTTGATCATAGTAATAGCAGAATATAGTATGCTCCATGAAAAGTCATCCCATGAGGGGGTGAGCAACATGAATTCATCAAGTATTATAATCCCTCTAAAGCTATAGAGTCACTTCAGTTGGCGGACTTGTTGATATCGATGTCAGTCACCATTTCCCAAAGTAAGGTATTGTGTCTTAGGTGCAATGTTTTGAGTGAATTATTCGGTAATAGAAAGGCTTTCTTTAATTGAAGCTTCCTGCCTTGCTGAAGGCCAGGGGTGTCTGAAATGTGTTCCTGTGAATAAAAAATGTGCCTATATAATATGCTCATATATTGATTTTTCATTTATATGTATATCATATTCAAGTTAAGTAAATAACTGACTAGGCAAGGTATATGCTGTTTGGCTGTAAAATCAAAGCCGGTTTCAAATGTTTTTCCGAATGTTTTTCAGGGCCGGCTGTTGATTCTACAGGCACATTTAAGGGGACTTTGTGCCAGATACAGATTAGGCTGGCCTGGTCGGAGCTGTATTCTGCTGATCCGGTGCCTGGCGTTTTTAGTGTGTAATTGTCTGCTTGTAAGCCTGTGGCTTCTTAGCAGGGTGTTTCATGCCAATAAACTGACAGAAAATCAGGTAACTGGTGCAGGGTCGCTTATACTCAGGTATAAAAACCTGGATATAAAACTATGCAAAATGGCCTTGCAGAGTGGCTGGCTTTTCTTTCTGAAAAGCCATTGCCCGTGCTTAAGCTGACTCAGAAGAGTGTACAGCAGTTAATTAATCAGTCGCAGTTATCCATTACCCAGTATGCCGGGCCGATTTTATTTGATGCGGGGTTTGCGGCATATATTTTCAGACATGTGAATACGCAGCGTATAAAGGCCGGTAAAAACCCGCTGACAACCCTGGATAATGCGTTGTCACATCTGGGGCAGGGGGCATTTCAAACGCTGTTGAAGAAAGTGTCGGTATTTGAGGGGCTGCAGCTGCCTGAGAAAAACCGTCTGGGTTATCTGCGGGTAATGGGGCAGGCCTGTCATGGGGCTTTGCAGGCTAAGGACTGGGCCAGGCAACGTAATGTGTTGCAGCCGGAAGAAACCCAACTGGCAACGTTATTGCAGAGTATTACGGAGCTGTTGCTGTGGTGTTATGGTGACACGGTGATGCGTGAAATTGAGTATCAGTTTTATGCGAAAAAGAAAGCTTATGAGGCAGCGGCAAAAACCGTGCTGGGCTGTGGTATGCGCGAGCTGGGTGCGGCGTTGGCTGTGCGGTGGAATTTACCTGAAATGGCGACAGAGGGCTTAAACAGTCGGCAGGATAATTTCACGCTGGCAACAGGTGTGTCGCTGGCGGCGGAGCTGGGTCGGGTGGTTTCACAGAACTGGTATGGTCAGCGGGCGGAGGATGTGATTCAGCGGATTGCGACGTATAAAGCAAAATCCGAGGGTGAAATTAAGCGGCGCCTGCATATGAATGCGGTTGAATTTAGTGGTTGCCTGTCTGAAAAAGGCTATGCAGCACCGGCGCGTTTAATTCCTATGCTGGCGGCGGATGACTTTATTGATCCGCTGTTTGTTTTTCATAAAAAAAATAAAGCAGATGATGCAGAGCGACGAACATCTGAGGCAAAAATTCCGCAGAAAAAAACGCCCAGGTTAGAGGCTATTAAGAAAAAATCAATTGAAAAACAACAGGGCGCTGTCGTTAGTAAACCGCCGGTAAAAAAATCAGCGATAATACCTGAAAATAAAAAACGCAGTGTGGATGAGGTGCTGGAAAAATATCGTGAACAGAAAGATAAGGGTATTTTAAAAGCACCTTCTGTGGGTAAAAAACCACAACAGGAAAAAACTGCCGCTGCACCTGAAGCCAGGATGAAAGTGAGCGAGCGGGTCATTAGTAAAAATATTGCCGGCAAAGGGTCGGCTCAGAAGGAGCAGCCCCCAAAGGGATCGATCGTAAAAGGGGCTACCGTAAAAGAGCAAGCCAGAAAAGAACAGTTAAACAAAGCGACAGGTCAGGCCGTCGCCGGACAGGAAGCCGTTACTCAAACCTCCCCGGTTAATCAGGTGAAACCATCTGTCAATGTTAAAACACCAGCGAGTCTGCCCACTGCGGATAAAAGTAAAAGGCCCCCTGCACTTAGCCCTGAGCTGGCAGCGGCGATAAAAGAATTTCAGTTAATGGTTAAGCAGGCTAAACCGGCCCATGACTTAATTGAAAAGGCAGTTAATGTCAGTTTGTTATGCGGCGTTCAACGTTGTGTTTTTTCTGTAAAATTGCCCAATAAAAATATGCTGGTGTCCCGTTATTCGGCACAGACAAGGGATGATATAGCGATTAAAAATTTAAAAATCCCGATTAAAACGCCCCATGTCTTTACGCTGCTAATGGAGAAAAGTCGTAATATATTTTTAAATGATTCAAACCGTGCAAAATACTGGAATTCGATACCCGACACAGTGAAGTTATCGATAGGTGTTAAGCATTTTTTTTCGGTGTCTGTTTTTGTTAATAACCATGCCATGGGGTTGATGTATGCGGATAAGGTAAAGGGAGATTTGACGCAGACTGAGTTCTCGCAATTTCAGGGGATCTGTCGTTTGCTGTCGAAGGGAATTGTGCAGTCAGCACATAATAAGAAAACGGCCTGAATATGGTCAAAGTCATCAGCTTTACCACAAATGAGCACAAGTAAAAAAAATTAATTTAGGTTTAACCTATATAGGTGTACAAGTTCATTAAACCACAACAGGTATGGTACTGTTTAATAGTGGCTGTAAAACGTTTTCTTATTATTGCTAATGCACTTATGACTTGAATTCAGGCCCGGTTATTTCAAGAGCAAGGTATAAAGCCTAAAAGCGCTTCCCTGTGTGCGCCCTGTGGTTAGTGCTTTAGATTTTTATAAGAAAGAAATTTAAAGCTGATAGCCCTGCATCACTCAACAATATTTTTAATATAAATTTTAGAGTTTCTCTGAGCGTTATACATATCCCGGCGCTGAACCGGTATCTGCTCAAGCTCGCCCTCAACAAACCCTTTTTCTATAAACCAGTGTGCGGTATGGGTGGTGAGTATAAAGAGCTGATGAATATCTTTCTGCCGGCATTGTTGTTGAATGTGTTTGAGCAGCTCTTCGGCCCGCCCCTGTTTTTGGTATTCAATATGCACTGCAACGCAGGCCAGCTCGGCACAGTGTTTGTCATAGGGGTAGAGAGCCGCGCAGGCGATAATCATACCGTCGCGTTCAATCACGGTGAACTGTTCTATTTCCAGCTCCAGTTGTTCGCGGGAACGATGGGCCAGCACCTGTTGCTGTTCCAGTGGCTGAATGAGTTCCAGTATGCCGCCAACATCGTTAATATTGGCCTGACGCAGGCCTTCGTAGGTGTCGGTGGTTATCATGGTGCCACTGCCATCGCGGGTGTAGAGCTCCAGTAGTAATGCGCCATCAGTTTCATGGCTGATTAAGTGGGCGCGGCGTACATTCTGCGTGCAGGCATGGATGGCGCTGCCAAGGTGAAGCTGGGTGAGTTCATCATTAATGCTTTTCTGTAACAGTGTTTCGGCTTCTGCAATATTTAACTGCTGCACCAGCTGTTTTTTATTGTTTTTTACACCGCTGGAGGGCATCATAAAAATCAGTTTATCGGCACCCAGTGCAATTGCTGCGGCGGTGGCTACATCTTCTGCGCGGCAGTTAAAGGCCTCGCCGGTGGGTGAATAGGCAATGGGGGATAACAGCACAATGTTATTCAATGTGAGTTGTTGCTGGATGGCGTCGGTGTCTATTTTGCGGATATCACCGGTGAAGGCGAAGTCAATACCGTCCCTGATGCCATAGGGGCGGGCGGTAATAAAGTTGCCTGAAATAACCCTGAGTGCGGCACCGGCCATGGGGGTGTTGATCAGCCCCATGGAAAGCTGGGTTTCAATATTGACTCTCACCTGCCCCACCGCCTGTTCAATGCCCGGCAGATTCTCCGCACTGGTGATGCGCCAGCCATTGTGAAAGCTGGATTTGAGTTTAAGCTTTTTTAAATGCTGCTCTATCTGTGGGCGGGCACCGTGAACTAATACCAGCTTGACACCCAGACTGTTGAGCAGTGCGACGTCGTGTATTAAATGGGCAAAACCGGCATGGGTGATGCTTTCACCGGAAATATAAATAACAAATGTGCGCCCGCGGTGGCTGTGGATATAGGGTGAAGATCCACGGAACCAGTCGACATATTGTTGTTGCGGTGTGCTCATTGATAACCTTTGTTTTTAAGTGCCCTATGGCTGAATACAAAACTGATAAATAAATTTTTTCAGCAGTTCAATTGTGGGTTTGATGCGATCAATATCCAGATATTCATCCGGCTGGTGTGCCTGATCAATATCACCCGGTCCGAGTACAATGGTTTCTATACCCAGGCTAGTAAGATACGGTGCTTCGGTGCCAAAGGCAACACTGCCGGCGGCTTTGCCCGTGAGCTTCTCGGCGGCCTTAACGATTGCAGATTCTGCTGGGGTTTGCATTGCGTCAATACCGGAGAACAGCGGCAGGGTTTGTAGTGTAAAACCATGGGCGGGCATGACCGACTGTAGACGAGTGTTGAGTTTATGGCGTAAATCGTCTAAATCCATTCCGGGCAGGGGGCGTATGTCGATGTGCAGTTCGCAGGCTCCGCAAATCCGGTTGGGGTTATCGCCGCCGTGAATATGGCCGAGGTTGATGGTGGGCACGGGCACTTCGAATAAATGGTTGCTGTATTGTTGCTGTAATTCATCCCGCCAGCGCAGCAGTTCGGCAATCACCCGGTGCATGGCTTCCAGCGCGTTGTGGCCGTAGGCGGGGTTGCTGGAGTGGCCTGCCAGTCCGGTGATGCGAATGGCTTCCATCATAATACCCTTGTGCATGCGGATGGGTTTCAGGCCCGTGGGTTCACCGATAATGGCATAGCGGGCGGCGGGTTTGCCGGCATCCACCAGCGCTTTTGCACCGGCCATGGTGGTTTCTTCATCGCAGGTCGCTAAAATAATTAGCGGCTGTTTGTATTCGCTGGCTTTAAAACTCAGGGCCGCTTCAATGGCAATGGCCAGAAAGGCTTTCATATCCGATGTGCCAAGGCCATAAAATTTGCCATTATCTTCGCTGAGCTTAAACGGGTTGTGTTGCCAGCGGCTTTCATCATAAGGCACGGTGTCTGTGTGCCCGGCGAGAATCAGCCCCCCGGCAGGGTTGTTGTCCAGGCCGCTGCCCAGGGTGGCCACTAAATTGGCCTTGCCCTTATCCACCGGCAGTACCTCTACTTTGAAACCCAGCTCATCTAACCAGTTGGCCAGTAGGTTGATAACGGGCATATTGCTCTGATCAATCTGTGGGTCTACGCAGCTTACTGAGGGTGTCTCGATAAGCTGTTGCATCATGTCCAGCATATCGGGTTTTATTTGTGAGGGGCTCATAACATGGTAACGCCATTCAGGGTGCATTTGAGAATTTCTTCACGCAGCACCTCGATGGCCTCCTGACGGGTAAAACTTTTGCGCCAGGCCAGGGCAACCCTGCGCATCGGAGCGGGTGCGGCAAAGGGGATCATTTTAATCAGTGAGCTATTTGCTGGTTGCTGATTTGAACTGCTGGGTAAAACCGTAATGCCGGAGCCACTGGCCACCATATGGCGTATGGTTTCCAGTGAGCCGCCCGCCAGGCTTTCCTGCAGGTGCCCGGATGAGCTGCAGTCGGGACAGGATTTTAACACCTGATCTCTGAAGCAGTGTCCGGGACCAAGCAGCAGCAGGTTTTCTTCAGCCAGCTCATTGGCCTGTACCTGTCGCCTGTCTTTCCAGTGGTGGTTTACGGGCACCGCTGCTTCAAAGGGTTCGTCGTATACCGCCTGGGTGAGTATGCCCGGCTCGTTAAAGGGCAGCGCAATAATAATGACATCGAGTTTTCCCTGCTTGAGTTGATCGGAAAGTACGGCGGTGAAGTTTTCTTCCAGGCGTAGCTGCATCTGCGGCACGCGTTTATGCAGCAGGGGGATTAGCTCCGGCAGTAGATAGGGGGCAATGGTGTAAATGGCCCCCAGGCGTAAAGGGGCCGCGAGGGAGTCTTTCTGAGTCTGCGCGAGTAATTTAAGCTGGGCTGCCTGGTCGAGTATTTTCTGAGCCTGCTCAATGATGGCTTCGCCCTGTTCGGTTATGTGCAGCTCGTTGCGAGCTTCGCGCTCAAATATACTGAGTTCCAGCTCCTGTTCCAGCTTTTTTATGCCCAGACTCAGGGTGGGCTGGCTGACAAAGCAGGATTTGGCGGCCCGGCCAAAATGTTTATGCTGCGCAACGGCCACGATGTATTTTAGTTCGGTAAGTGTCATGGGGTGATTTTAGCGGATTATGGTTCTATTGATAGAAAAAATTAATTGAAGCCTGTTTTTTATATTGCACGGCTAAATTAATGAGTCAGGGAGGACTTATTCAGAGCTTCCTTAAGCGAATATTTATATCTTTGCTATATATGTTATGAGGCAATATGGGAAAGGGCTCATTAATATGTTGAATTTTATGTGCAACAGCATTCGCAATAAACTTCTGTTTATTGCCGGAATTGGTGCTGTTTTGTTGTTAGCGTCGTCTCTGTGGGGGCTTTACCAGGCCTGGCAGAATGAGCAGAAGTTTATATATACCATTGATGTGCATGTAAGTAATGAAACGAAGGCGCAAACTATTGCAACTGATTTTAAAATTCAGGTGCAGGAGTGGAAAAATGTTTTGCTTCGGGGGCACGATGCTGAAAAAAGAGAAAAATACTGGGGTAAGTTTAATAAACGGCATAATTTGATTCAGCAGGAAGGAAAAGACTTGCTGAAAACAATTGCCGTTAAATCAATCAGAAATAAATTAAGTGCTTTTTTGCTGACCCATCAGTCTTTGCTTGCGACTTACAGTGAAGGTCTGGATGCCTTTATGCAAAGTGACTTTGATCATAAGGTCGGGGATAAAGCAGTATCCGGAATTGATCGTCAGCCAGCGGAGCAGTTGCGTGAGCTGGCGAAAGAACTGGAACAGGTGACACAGGGCCAGATAGAAGCCTCTAAAATGACCTCTGTTAATACTATACAGGTCACAATGGTTTCTATTGCTGTCGCGGTGATTATTTCGTTGCTTGCTTTTCTAACCATGATACAGAAAACTATTCTCAGGCCGGCACGGGGGCTGGTGGGAGACCTGGCGGCCATGGCTGAGGGTGATTTTAGTCGTGACATTGTTGCTTCTTCCGGTGATGAAATAGGCCTGATTGCCCGCAGTGCAATAAAGCTGCGTGATGATATCGGTGGTTTTGTTGAGGGCATTAATCTGTCTGTTTTTAAACTGTCAACGACGGCTGAGGAGATGGCACATAATACCGACCAGTTAAATCAGCTGATGATTCAACAACGCAGTGAAACAGACCAGGTGGCAACGGCGATGAATCAGATGACTGCCACGGTGCATGAGGTTTCTCAAAATGCACAGATGGCATCGGACTCTGCCCATAAGGCCAATACGGAAGTTAATACCGGGCAGACGGTGATAAACGATGCGATTAGTTCAATATCCAAACTGGTTCAGCAGGTGGAAACCGCAGCGGATGTGATTCATGCACTGGAAAGCGATTCAGTCGAAATTGGCTCGGTACTGGATGTGATTCGCAGCATTGCGGAGCAGACGAATTTGCTGGCACTGAATGCCGCCATTGAAGCAGCACGGGCCGGTGAGCAGGGCAGAGGCTTTGCGGTGGTGGCGGATGAGGTGCGTGTGCTGGCTCAGCGCACGCAAACATCCACCGAGGAAATTCAGGCGATGATTGAAAAGTTACAAAGCGGTGCTCAGCAGGCGGTGGAGGCCATGGACCAGAGCCGGTCACAGGCGGATGTTACCCGGGATACCGCGGCACGAGCCGGTGAAGTGTTGAACAGCATTACCAGCTCGGTCACCAATATTAACGATATGAACACACTGATTGCCAGTGCGGCTGAGGAACAGAACTCGGTGGCAGAGGAAATTAATCGTAATATTGTGAATATTTCTCAGGGTGCGGAATCTGTTTCAGAAAGCGCAGCCCACACGGCGAGCACATCGGATGAGTTGCGTCATGTGGCTGAAGAGCTTAAGCATGTTGTTTCAGGTTTGAAAAGCTGAAAATGTCGTTCGTCTTTAGTCGTTGCTCATTCGTCAGAAGAAAGGTTAAAAACCACATCGCCTATAACTGACAGCCCTGATGATATGTTCAAGCGGTTGACGAAAGACTAACGACTTCGATCGTATTCATTTACAATATAAACCTCGAAATTATTTAAAAAGAACCCGAGGTCTATAATGCCCGTTTATCGTTCCCGAACTTCCACTCATGGCCGTAATATGGCCGGTGCACGCGCACTCTGGCGTGCCACCGGCATGAAAGATGGTGACTTTGAAAAGCCCATTATTGCTATTGCTAATTCATTTACTCAGTTTGTACCGGGGCATGTGCATTTAAAAGACATGGGGCAGCTCGTGGCCCGTGAAGTTGAAAAAGCCGGCGGCATTGCGAAAGAGTTTAATACCATTGCGGTGGACGATGGTATTGCCATGGGCCATGATGGCATGCTGTATTCACTGCCGTCTCGTGAAATTATTGCTGACTCAGTTGAGTATATGGTGAATGCCCACTGTGCGGATGCCATTGTTTGTATTTCTAACTGCGACAAAATTACCCCGGGTATGTTAATGGCATCTATGCGCCTGAATATTCCGGTGATTTTTGTTTCCGGCGGACCAATGGAATCCGGCAAGGCCAATATTGATGGAAAGGAGGTGCATCTTGATCTGGTAGATGCCATGGTGATGGCCGCGGACCTGAATGAAACCGATGAAATGGTGGCCTCGGTTGAGCGATCTGCCTGTCCAACCTGTGGCTCCTGCTCCGGTATGTTTACCGCTAATTCTATGAACTGTTTAACCGAGGCCCTGGGTTTGTCTTTGCCGGGTAATGGCTCTTTACTGGCAACCCATGCGTTTAGAGAAGAGCTGTTTCTTGAGGCGGGGCGACGCATTGTTTCACTGGCTCGTGACCATTATGAAAATGATAATTATGATGTTTTACCTCGCAATATCGCCAGTTTTAAGGCATTTGAAAATGCCATGAGTCTGGATATTGCCATGGGGGGGTCGACGAATACGGTGTTGCATTTACTTGCCGCAGCCCATGAGGGTGAGCTGGGTTTTACCATGGACGATATTGATCGTCTGTCTCGCAAGGTGCCTAATTTATGTAAAGTTGCACCGGCTACGCAAAAATACCATATGGAAGATGTTCACAGAGCCGGTGGGGTGATGGGGATTTTAGCCGAGCTGGATCGTGCGGGTTTATTGCATACTGATTTACCGACAGTGCATTCTGCCAGTGTGGCGCAAGGTTTGGCGAAATGGGACCTGGTGGTGACGCAGGATGAAGCGGCGAAAAAACTGTTTTCAGCTGCACCGGGAAATGTGCCCACACAGCAGGCCTTTTCTCAGGAAAAACAATGGTCCTTAGATGTTGACCGTGCCGGAGGCTGTATTCGTAATAAAGAAAATGCTTATTCACAGGATGGTGGGCTGGCGGTTCTGTTTGGCAATATTGCCGAACTGGGCTGTATTGTGAAAACTGCCGGTGTGGATAAAGATAACCTGACCTTTAGTGGTTCAGCGCGAATTTTTGAGTCTCAGGATGATGCGGTGGACGCTATTTTAAATGACCGGGTCAAAGCTGGAGACGTGGTGGTGATTCGCTATGAAGGCCCGAAGGGCGGGCCGGGTATGCAGGAAATGCTGTACCCGACGTCGTATTTAAAATCCAGAGGTCTGGGCAAGGCCTGTGCGTTATTAACCGATGGGCGCTTCTCCGGTGGTACCTCGGGTTTATCGATTGGTCATGCTTCACCGGAGGCTGCGGAAGGTGGCGTCATTGGCCTGGTGGAAGAGGGGGATCAGATTGAAATTGATATACCCAATAGAACGATTCATCTGGCGGTTGCAGATAATGAGCTGGCTCAGCGGCGCATTGCCATGGATGCAAAAGGAGGCGATGGCTGGAAACCACTCAAGCCACGAACACGTGTAGTGAGCCAGGCTTTAAAAGCCTATGCGGCTTTGACTACCAGTGCGGCTAAGGGAGCTGTGCGGGATGTTTCTCAGCTTAAATGATCGTCCTGAAATGATCGTCATTGGTCATTGGTCATTGGTCGTTCGTCAGGGGCAAAATACATTCCGTTTTTTTCACAGAGATATATTTTTTTGACGGCCCTTAAGGCTTTTGCTCTCCTGCGGAGAGTTCGCTGTTGACGAACGACTAAAGACGAACGACCAAAGACAAAAGACAAAAGACTAGTCTCTATAAAAAGGCAAGCAAATGAAAATAGGTACTCCACTTTCTCCATCGGCAACTAAAGTTATGCTGCTGGGTTCCGGCGAGCTGGGTAAAGAAGTCATTATTGCGCTGCAAAGGCTAGGTGTAGAAGTGGTTGCGGTGGACCGCTATGAAAATGCACCGGGGCATCAGCTGGCGCACCGTTCCTATGTGATTGATATGACCGATGGTGATGCACTTAAAGACCTGGTTAAAAAAGAGCGCCCCGATTTAATTGTGCCGGAAATTGAAGCGATTGACACGGATATGCTGGCGGTGATTGAAGAAGAAGGGCTGGCGGAGGTTATTCCCAATGCCCGTGCAACACAGCTGACAATGAACCGGGAAGGTATTCGCCGACTGGCGGCTGAAGAGCTTAAGCTGGATACATCAGACTATGTATTTGCCGACAGTCTGGAAGAGCTGAAACAGGCGACTAAAATAACCGGTTTTCCCTGTATTATTAAGCCGGTGATGTCATCTTCCGGTAAGGGACAGTCACGTCTTGAGTCTGTTGATGATGTGGCCACCGCCTGGGAATATGCCATGAATGCCGGGCGGGTCAATCATGGTCGGGTGATTGTTGAGAGCGTGATTGTGTTTGATTATGAGATTACCCAGCTCACGGTACGCGCATTGAACCTGAAAGGTGAAACTGAAACCCATTTCTGTGCCCCCATCGGACATATTCAGAAAAACGGCGACTATGTTGAAAGTTGGCAGCCTCAGTTAATGTCGGATGCCGCGCTGGAAAAATCCAGAGAGATGGCAGAAAAAGTCACCTCAGCGCTGGGGGGGCGGGGTATTTTCGGGGTTGAGCTGTTTATTAAAGGTGAGCATGTTTATTTTAGTGAGGTCAGCCCCAGGCCTCATGATACCGGGCTGGTGACCCTGATTACCCAGTGGCAGTCGGAGTTTGCCCTGCATGCACGGGCGATTCTGGGCCTGCCCGTTGATACCGGCCTGCGCTGTGATGGTGCCAGTGCGGTTATTTATGGTGGCATGAATGAAAGCGGTATTGTATTTGAGGGGCTGGAGAAAGCCCTGAGTGTGCCGGCAACGGAAGTCCGTTTGTTTGGTAAGCCCGAGGCGTTTGTTAAACGGCGTATGGGGGTTGCTCTGGCCAGTGGTGGCTCGGTTGATGAGGCCCGTGGCAGGGCAAGGCTGGCAGCATCCATGGTGAAAACCGTTAACTCGGAAAATGCATGAAAATTAGCTTTATGACCGGGTGGTTACCATGAAATGACAAGTATGTTACGGAGTGTTTTTAGTGTTGATTGTGAGGTAGTTTCTCTAAATCACTATTTTTATTGAATATTTTCTTTACCTTTCGTTTTCTATCGACTACAGTTAGTAACATCAAAATGATAATCACAGGATAAGACATTGGCCCGACTCGCTGACGTAGTTTCTCAAACATTTAGATCCATTAGTCCCGAAGCGCTTTCAGAGCGACTTTTCAGAGACCCGCTTGAACGCTGGTGGCAAACCTGTCAAAAGAAACTGGAAGCCAGTGGTTATGAAGGACCGGTGCAAATCGCCTTTTTTGTATCAACCTTTGCTGCCATGGGGCATGTGGCCAAGAGTAATGGCCGGGTTAAGGCCGTGGAGGTTGAACTGGCATCTAAAGTGATGCAGCACCTTAACTTAACCACAGAGCAGAAACAGCTGGCGATACGTTTATTTAATGAAGGTAAGCATAAAGATTTCGCGCTGGATACCTTGCTGTGGCGATTTAAGCGTCAATGTCATCACCGTGTGAGTGTGTTACAGATTTTTATCGAAATTCAACTGCAAATGGCTTATGCCGATAATAATTTTGATGTCCGTGAAGCGAAGCTAATAAAGCGCATGTGTAAAAAGCTGGGCGTTTCGGAATCGATTTATATTCGTATTGAACGCCGTGTTCGGGCTGAAAAGAAAGCCAGCCAGCAGATGGTGAGTAGTGTGCCGCAGAAAATACTGAACCTGTCGGATGCCAGTGAAATGCTGGGTGTTGGACGTTGGGCCAGCCAGGAGCAGATCAAACAGGCCTACCGCCGAATGATGAGCCAACACCATCCAGATAAATTGCAGGCTCGCGGAGCAACCAGGGTTGAGCTGATTGAATCTCAGGATATTGTTCAGGACATTAAAAACGCCTATGAAATGCTGCTGAAGTCCAGGCGCATTCGTTAGTTTCAGGGGTGGAGCCGGATCAAGTGTAATGGACCTGGCAGTACCCCGTATCAGGCGTTATTTAAATATCGCAATAAACCCGTGTTGCACCTTTCCCTGTGAAAATCAAAAGACTCACAACTTAAAAAAGCATGAAGCATACAGATGAATACTCTGTGACCCCCTGTGTTCGCTGTGGTTAATATATTTCTTTTTTGAAAAAATCAAAAGCCTGAACCGTAGGGCACTCTGAGAAAAGTTTCAGACCTGAATGGAGCTAATGCAGCCCATGAGCCGTTGTTAATTTAGGATAATTATCAACATGGGCACACCCCGGGGCACACTTTATAGCGCCCAACTGATTTCTCCAGGTTAATTCAGGTTTAATGCATAGAGTCGTGTTTTCTTTTTATCTTTTGAATTTTTTCTGCCACAATAAACACTCATAAAACTACCGGACCCAGATCAGTGCCTATAAATACTGATTCTTTTCTCTATCAGTCTGTTCCTGATTTACTGCATGAGCGCGTGGCTCGTCACTGGCAGGCCTGGACAGACAGTTGTCAGTCGAGTGGCTTAACCCCCCTGGATGAATCGCAGCAGGCCATCGATCTTTCCCTGTTAGGCAAAATCTGGGCCTGTAGTGAGTTTGTTGCTCTAACGATGATTCGTCATCCACAGCTCTGGTTTGAACTGCTGAGTTGTAACAGCTTAAATCATTCCCTTTCACTTGAGCAGTACCAGCTTCAACTCAGTCAGCGTTTTGAAAAAATGGTGTCATTAAATGATGTTGAGCTGATGCGGCAATTGCGTCTGTTTCGTCAGCAGCATATGTTGCGCATTGCCTGGCGTGACCTGGCAGGTCTGGCCAGCACCACAGAAACATTATGCAATTTAACCGATCTGGCGGAGTGCTGTATTGATAGCACGCTGGAACTTCTTTATCAGGAGCAGTGTAAACAGCTGGGTATACCGCTGAATAGTGAAGGTGAACAGCAACGGCTGGTGGTGCTGGGCATGGGAAAACTGGGGGGGTGTGAACTTAATTTTTCTTCTGATATTGATCTGATTTTTGCTTATGAGGAAGAAGGTGAGGTGAGTGGGGCCAGGGGGGCACTGGTAAACAGTCAGTTTTTTATTCGCCTGGGGCAGCGTTTTATTAAAGTGCTGAATGAAGTGACGGCAGAGGGTTTTGTGTTCAGGGTGGACATGCGTTTAAGGCCTTATGGTGAGAGCGGGCCGCTGGTGATGAGCCAGACGGCAATGGAGCAGTATTATCAGTCTCAGGGCAGGGACTGGGAGCGCTACGCGATGATAAAGGCGCGGGTGGTTGGGGGTGACCGGCAGGCGGGGCAGGTGATTATGGACATGCTAAAGCCCTTTGTTTATCGACGTTATCTTGATTTTGGCGCATTTGAATCGATTCGTGAAATGAAAGCAATGATTGATGCAGAAATTCGTCGCAAGGGCAATTTAAAAAACATTAAACTGGGGTTGGGTGGCATTCGTGAAATTGAGTTTATTGGTCAGACCTTTCAGTTAATCCGGGGCGGCAGTGATGCGCAGCTACAGACTCGCGGTATTCTGGATGTGTTGCAGTTGCTGGCTGAAAAAAATTATCTTTCGGTAAATGAAACCCGGTTGCTGACAGACAGTTATGACTTTTTACGCCGTCTGGAAAATCGCCTGCAAATGTATGTTGATGCGCAGACTCATCTGTTGCCTGAAACGCAACAGCAGCAGTTGAGCATGGCGTTGGGTATGGGCTATGCAGACTGGAGCTGTCTGTTAACTGACTGTGAAAATCACCGTCAGGGTGTGCATGAATCATTTGCGCAGCTATTACACGACGATAAAAATGAGTCGTCTGATACCGGGATAAATGATAAGTCGCCCGGTGCTGTCTGGTTGCTGGACATGGATAAGGAAGAGGCGGTAGCGCTTCTGGAAAATGCCGGTATGTCTGATGCGGCAGACGTTTTATGCCAGTTGCCGTCATTTAAAAGTGCTTCGCAATTGAAATCGATCAGCGCAACCGGCAGGCAACGTCTGGATTTATTAATGCCCCGGTTACTGGAGCAGTTGGTGGAGCAGTCCCAACCAGCTGAAGTTTTAAAACGTGTGATTAAACTTTTACAATCAGTATTGCGCAGAAGTGTTTATCTGTCATTGCTGAATGAATACCCGATGGCTTTAAAACAGTTGATTAGCCTCTGTGCGGCAAGCCCGTGGATTGCACATTTGCTTAGCCGGTATCCGGTCTTGCTCGACGAGCTACTGGACCCGAGGAGCTTATACCAGATACCCACAAAGCAAAAGCTGACCCAGGAGCTGGATGAACGGCTGCAACAGGTCGAGGGTGATGAAGAGCAGCAGATAGAGCGCATGAGAAAATTCAGGCAGGCACAGGTATTAAAAATTGCCGCCATGGATATTAGCGGTGTGATGGATGTGTTTGAAGTGAGCGAGCAGTTAAGCAATATTGCAGAAACACTACTGGATAAGGTGCTGGTGCTGGCCTGGCGCTGGATGCTGAACAAACACGGTAAACCCATGTGTGTTATCGATGGGAAAGCTCATCAGGCCAGTATGGGGGTAGTGGCCTATGGCAAAATGGGGGGGCGGGAGCTGGGTTATGGCTCTGATCTGGATCTGGTTTTTTTGCATGATAGCGCAGGAGAGCAGCAGCAAACCGATGGCAGCAGACCTCTGGATAATGCCCATTTTTTTGCTCGTCTGGCGCAGAGAATTATTCATTTATTGAGTGTGCAGACGGCAAATGGACGATTATATGAAATTGATATGCGTTTGAGGCCGGATGGTAATGCGGGTATGCTGGTGAGCAGTTTGCAGGCATATGATATATATCAGCATGAAAAAGCCTGGACCTGGGAGCATCAGGCCCTGATTAGGGCCAGAATGCTCAGTTCTAGCCCACATTTAAAGACAGAATTTGATAGAATTCGACGCTCAATTTTAATGCGTCGAAGAGACCGGCGGTTATTGTTGGCGGATATCGTTGAAATGCGCACTAAAATGCGCAATACATTGGGTTATCACACACCCGATGGCCGTAGCGGGGCAGTAGATAACAGGCGTCCGGCTAAATTTCACCTCAAGCAGGATGCCGGTGGCCTGGTCGATATAGAGTTTATGGCGCAATATGGCGTACTGCTGCATGCCTTTGAAAGCGAATCGCTAACAGAATACACTGCCACGGGTAAACTGCTGAAACAACTGGTGAGCTGTAACTTGTTTAGCGTTGAGCAGGCCGAAACATTGTATGGGGCTTATTACCATTACCGGGGGCTGGGTCATCAGTGTGCGTTACAGGAGCACTCATCTTTGATCGAGGTACCTGATGATGGCTCAAAGCTCGGGCAATATCGGCTTAAAGTAAAAGCCATATGGCAGGATGTAATAGAAAAACAGTTAAATCTGGAAAAGCCAGTATAAGCACTGATTCATTCAAGTTGAATTGAAGCAGGCTGCATTTATGCGGTTATTTGTAAAATAATAGTTAGGAGAAATAAAGTATGCAGACCATGGCCGATCGCGATGGTGTAATCTGGTTTGACGGGGAGCTGGTTCCCTGGCGCGAAGCTAAGGTACATGTTTTAACCCACACACTGCATTATGGTATGGGGGTGTTTGAAGGCGTGCGCGCCTATAAAGCTGAGCAGGGCACGGCCATTTTTCGGCTGCAGGAACACACTGATCGCCTGTTTGATTCGGCTCATATTATGCGAATGGATATGCCATTCGATAAAGATACAATCAATGAAGCGCAGAAACGGGTGGTTCGCGAAAACAACCTGGAATCTGCTTATTTACGCCCGATGGCTTTTTATGGTTCAGAAGGCATGGGCCTGCGTGCGGATAATTTAAAAACCCATGTGATTGTGGCCGCCTGGGAGTGGGGTGCATACCTGGGTGAAGATAACCTTAAAAACGGATTAAGAATACATACCTCATCCTATACTCGCCACCATGTGAATATCAGCATGACAAAAGCCAAGGCGAATGGTCATTACATTAATTCAATGCTGGCATTGCAGGAAGCGATTACCGATGGTTATGATGAGGCCATGTTGCTGGATACCGAAGGTTATGTTGCTGAGGGCAGTGGCGAGAATATTTTTATCGTTAAAAACAATATTATTTACACGCCGGACTTAACTTCGGCATTGAATGGCATTACCCGAAATACCATCTTTGCATTTTGTAAAGAACTGGGTATTGAAATAATAGAAAAACGCATCACACGGGATGAAGTGTATATTGCAGATGAAGCTTTTTTTACAGGTACCGCCGCTGAAGTAACACCCATACGTGAAGTTGATAATCGCAGGATTGGAAGCGGAAGCCGCGGGCCAGTTACCGAAAAACTTCAAACGCTATATTTTGATGTCGTGCATGGTAGAAAAGAGTTTAAAGCAGAGTGGTTAACAACGGTTAGTTAGAGTAACTCTGAACATAACTGATGATAATTAAAAGAGAAATAATATGATGGCTAAAACCACAGTAGGCGATGCAAATTTAATAAACCCCAATGCAAAGAATAGCTACGAAATTACTCAGGATGATTTGCCCGTGCACTGCCCGATGCCAGGCAGCAGTTTATGGAATTCACATCCACAGGTATTTATTGCTTTTAATGCCGAGGGTAAAGGCAAATGCCCCTATTGTGGTGCTGATTATCATATTAGTGAATAACAGGCAGTATTGCGTTCAGTATAGATTATGAAAAATGCGCAACTAAAAAAGCGATGAGTGGGTATATAAGAAATACTGGATACGGTTAAGAAAGCGTTTAAGTCTGGCACGTAACGAAGGTTTTTTATTAAAAATTCAGATGCAGTCTGTTTTTTGCTGGAGATTAAAAATAAAGTAGATCGTCATATAAGTGCTCAGAGAATGAGTGATATTGAGGTGAAGTATCTGCATGATGTGCTTTCAACCTGGAAAATCAGGTTGTCGGAACTTACATTGATGCTGAGGTGCACGAATCTAATGTGGTAGCAGGAATGACTGAGTTACTGGAGAATAATAAATCTATTCTACAGATAGAGTCGTTTGAAGATGTACTGCCAGGTCTGTCTTGTCAGTTGGAAAAAGCAGGTTATAAGCATATACACTGCATTGAGAGTGATCACTACCATAGTAATATTGGCGATTGATAAAAAAATTAATGAATGCCCGCGTTTATCCGGGCTGAAAGGTTATATATGTTTAATAATAAATCTATATTGATAACCGGCGGTTCCGGTTCGTTTGGTAAGCAATATATTAAGTCAATACTTGCAGAGTATACGCCAAATCGCATAATTGTTTTTTCTCGAGATGAGCTAAAGCAGTTTGAAATGCAGCAGGTTTACAATGCCTCCTGCATGAGATATTTTCTTGGAGATGTGCGTGATCAGAGTCGCCTGGATGAAGCGATGGAGGGTGTTGATTATGTAATTCATGCTGCGGCTATGAAGCAGGTGCCAGCAGCAGAATATAACCCAATGGAATGTATTAAAACAAATATTTATGGCGCAGAAAATGTTATTAAAGCAGCTATCAATAATGGCGTAAAAAAGATAATTGCCTTATCTACTGATAAAGCGGCTAATCCTATAAATTTATATGGTGCGACAAAACTGGCCAGTGATAAGTTATTTGTAGCTGCAAATAACATGGTAGGTAAAAAGAACACGCGTTTTTCAGTTGTTCGCTATGGCAATGTAGTCGGCTCAAGAGGTTCAGTTGTCCCTTTCTTTAACAAATTAATATCTGAAGGTGCAACTGAGTTACCTATCACTCATGCTGATATGACTCGCTTTATGATAACGCTGGAAGCGGGTGTCGAATTTGTACTTAAGAATTTTGAGAGAATGCAGGGAGGGGAAATATTCGTTCCTAAAATTCCATCAATGAAAATGACGGAATTAGCCCAGGCGACAGCTCCAGATTTGCCAATTAAAATAGTAGGTATTCGCCCAGGGGAAAAACTGGATGAAATTATGTGTCCTGCTGATGACAGTCATTTAACACTTGAATTTGATGATCACTATGTTATTTGTCCAAGTATACAGTTTGCATATAAATCTGACTTTAGCAGAAACATGTTAGATGAAAAGGGTAAACTGGTTGAGCAAGGATTTGAGTATAATTCTGGAAATAATACAGAGTGGTTAACACATGAGTCATTTTTAAAAATGGTGAGAAGTGTAAATCCGGAATAAAACAGGTGTGTTTGAATGTGCAAAAAAAAATGATTCCCTACGGCAGACAGGACATTACTCAGTCAGATATTGATGCAGTTATAGAGGTCTTGAAGTCTGATTTTTTAACCCAGGGTAACAAGGGCCCTCTGTTTGAAAAAACGGTTGCAGATTATTGCGGTGCAAAATATGCGATTGCCGTAAATAGTGCTACTTCAGCGTTGCATATTGGTTGTCTTGCATTAGGTTTAGGTGAGGGAGACTGGCTATGGACCAGTCCGAATACTTTTGTCGCATCTGCAAATTGTGGTTTATATTGTGGTGCTAAAGTAGACTTTGTTGATACTGATCCGCAAACTTACAATATGAGTATTGAGCATTTGCGGGTCAAATTAGAGGAAGCTGATAAGAGGGGGCGATTGCCTAAAGTTGTGATACCAGTGCATTTTTCTGGGCAGTCATGTGATATGCGGTCGATAAGTCAGCTTGCAAGCCAGTATGGTTTTAAAATAATAGAAGACGCATCTCATGCTATAGGTGGGCAGTATCTAAATAGTCCCATTGGTGGTTGTGCATACTCGGACATCACTGTATTCAGTTTTCATCCAGTTAAAATTATTACTACTGGCGAAGGCGGAATGGCAGTAACTAATAGTAGTGAGCTAGAAAATAAAATGGCACTTCTTCGTAGTCATGGTATTACAAGAGAAGGAAGCCAAATGACCAGAGAGTCAGATGGTCCCTGGTATTACCAGCAGATTGATTTAGGCTTTAACTACCGCATGACAGAATTGCAGGCATCATTAGGTGTAAATCAAATGAAACGTCTTGATGGTTATGTGCAACGCAGACATGAACTTGCTAAAAGATATAACCAGCAACTTCAGAGTTTGCCACTTACTTTGCCATTTCAATCTGCTGAAAGTTATTCAGCTATGCATTTATATGTCATACGCCTGGACCTTAAAAAAACCCAATTAACTCATCGTCAGATTTTTGAAATATTGCGTGAAAAAAATATAGGTGTGAATTTGCATTATATCCCTGTGCATTTTCAGCCCTATTATCAGAATATGGGCTTTAAGCCGGGCGATTTTCCTGAAGCGGAAGCTTATTACCGAGATGCGATAAGTATTCCCCTGTTTCCTGCAATGACGAATGCACAGCAGGATTATATTGTTGATACACTAAGTGAGATACTAAGGTGAGCTCAATTATTGTGTTGCAGGCACGAACAAGCTCAACTCGAATGCCCGCAAAAGTGTTGTTGCCCATTTGTAAGATTCCCCTTGTTGTTCTTGCCGCCATGAGAGCATCCAACAAAGGAATGAGAGTCGTGGTGGTTACATCGGTGGACTCTAGTGATGACGCGCTTGCTGAAACATTAAAAGATTATGGTGTTAGCTGTTTTCGAGGTAGTCTTGATAATACTTTAAAGCGTTTTGTGGACGCATTGAATGACTATAATGATGATGAAATCGTTGTTCGATTAACAGGAGATAATGTTTTCCCAGATGGCGATTTAATAGCTGAAGTCGAAAAAAATTTTAAGGAAAGAAAACTTGATTATTTATGTTGTAATGGTGAACAATCAGGCCTTCCCTATGGAGTGAGTGTTGAAGTCACCTATCTAAGGCATTTGCGCGACGCTTACAGGTCTACAGACAGTGATTTTGATAAAGAACATGTAACTCCTTATATTATTCGCCAGTTTGGTTTGCAGTACTTTAAAAAATATAAACAGCTGGGAAAAGGGCTGTATCGTTCTACGGTTGATAGCCTTGATGATTATCTACAGATTAAACAGGTGTTTTCAGATGTGGAAAATCCAGTTTCAATATCGCTTTTTGAACTATTAGATCGTTTAAGCGTGCTTAAAAACATTCCAATAGTAAAGCGCTCAGTATCACAGTTGGTTGTTGGTGGTGCTCAGTTCGGAATGGAGTATGGCATAACAAATATAAGTGGCAGGTCATCCAGTATTGAAACTGAGAAATTAATTAAAACAGCAATTAATAATGGCGTGAGCTACCTTGATACAGCTCATGCATATGGCGATAGCGAGTCTGTCATTGGTCGAATTTTAACGCAGGGCTGGAATTCTCGTGTAAATATTATTACAAAATTATCCCCACTTGCTGATTGCCCTGAAAATGCAGAGAAAGAAATAATTGATGCTTTTGTAGAGGCAAGTGTTTTTAAGTCATGTATGCATCTAAACTGCCAGAAGCTTGATGTTCTGATGTTGCATCGAGCTCAACATATTAATGAGTGGCAGGGCTATGTATGGGATAAGCTTATAGCATTTAAAAAGTCAGGAACTGTCGGTAAGTTAGGTGCGTCGGTGCAAACGCCAGATGAGCTGGAATACGTACTTGAGGAACCCTTTATAGAGTTTGTTCAAATGCCATTCAATATAATAGACGGGCGCTGGGATACAATAATAAATAAATTAAGGAATATAAAGTCCAGCAGGAAAGTGACAATTCATGTTCGTAGCTCACTTTTACAGGGGCTTCTGCTCAGTGATGACCCGAAGCTTTGGGGAAAAGCGAATTCTACCCATTATAGCACCATTGTTAACTGGCTGAATGAGCTTGTGGTGAAATATAAACGTAAAGATGTATTAGACCTGTGCTTGGCGTTTGTGCGCTCGCAGGACTGGGTTGATGGAATAGTTGTGGGAATGGAAACAAATGCACAGCTGGTTGAAAATATAAAATATTTTGATACAGATCTATTAATAAGGCCAGAGATAGAACAGATAGAGTCTCAGCGGCCGGCAGTTTCTGAAATGGTTCTTAATCCGGCCAACTGGAGAGAAGGTTAAATAATGTCAGCAGGCACTGAAATATTTTCTTTACAGAAAAAAACAGCACTTGTTACTGGAGCGACAGGTTATTTAGGGCGGGCAATGGTCAAAATACTAGCAGCGGCAGGTGCTCGTGTTCTTGTGAATGGCCGCAATGCTAAACTAGTCGATGAACTGGTAAATGAGCTCGGTGCACAAGGGCTAAAGGCAGATAGCGCTGTGTTTGATATTACAGATGCAGAAGCTATTAATGGTTATTTTCTATCATTAAATAATGAGCCATTAGATATTTTGATAAACAATGCATATTATGGCTCAGCAGGTAATATTAGCTGTAGTAGTGCGTCATCGTATATTGACAGCCATAATGTAACCGTGGTTGCTTCACATAATATACTCAGCAGTGCTCTGCCAAATCTTAGAGAGGCTGTGAAGATAAGAAAAGACGCATCAATTATAAATATTGCTTCTATGTACGGCATGGTTAGTCCTGATCTGCGCTTATATGATACAGAGCAGGCTGCGAACCCGCCTTTTTATGGGGCAGCTAAAGCCGCTTTTATTCAATGGACAAGATATGCCGCATGTGAGTTCGGTAAAGAAAAAATAAGGGTTAACTCAATATCTCCTGGGGCCTTCCCATCGCTTGATACGCAAAAATCGAATCCTGATTTTATTGGCAGGCTTGAGAATAAAATTCCATTGGGGCGAGTGGGACTTGCTGATGAATTGCAGGGACCTGTTTTGTTTCTGGCCTCCTCAGCTTCATCATATGTTAATGGCTCCAATCTGGTTGTCGATGGCGGCTGGACCTGTTGGTAAATTAATGTTATGAATGAAAAAGTGATAGTATTTCGTGTTGATTCATCATTACAAATAGGCACAGGGCATGTCATGCGTTGCCTGACCCTGGCTGATGAATTAAGGCAGAAAGGAGCAGAAGTTCAGTTTATATGTCGAGAGTTTCCTGGAAATATAATAAGCATCATTCAGTCGAAAGGCTATGCGGTTTTTGTTTTACCATTTTCTGAAAAAAATGCGCATCAAAATCCAGAGCCTGAAAATATTTCACATAAGAACTGGCTGGGGTCAGACTGGGAAGAGGATGCCAAAGAAACTTATACCGCTCTTTTAGCGCAGGGCTATGTAGACTGGCTGGTAGTTGACCATTATGCTATTGAAGAAAAATGGGAGCAGAAGCAAAGGGAGATTGTTAGTAAAATTCTGGTTATTGATGACCTGGCTGATCGTAAACATAATTGCGATCTACTCATCGATCAAAATTACTATGAAAATATGGTGGAGCGTTACATTGACCTGGTTGCAGGGGGATGCCGACAGTTATTAGGCCCTGAATATGCTTTACTTCGTAAAGAGTTTCGTGAAGTGCGCCAGAATATGCAGAGGTATGTTAGTTCTATAGAAAAGATATTTATTTTTTTCGGTGGTGTAGACTTAACTAATATAACAGAAAAGGTTGTTGAGGCGATTAGCGGAATAAAATTCCCAGATAATATTGTGGTAGATATAGTTGTAGGAAGCTCTAACCCTCACAGGAAAAGTATTGAGTTATTATGCAATAACGCTAAGAATTTATTTTTGCATATTCAGATTGAAAATATGGCACAGATGATGGCTGAAGCGGATTTATGCATTGGCAGTGGTGGCACAGTTACCTGGGAGAGATGCTGTCTGGGGTTGCCTACAATTGCCTGGGCGGTCGCAGAAAACCAGCAGCAACTACTTAAAGACTGTGCTAAAGCAGGAATGTTATATGCACCTGATTCTAATGATTTTTCGCCTGAAAATATTGCAATTCACATACAGGCCTTGTCCCAGAATTTACTATTACGTACACATATAATGACCACGGGCATGCGTGCTATTGATGGAAAAGGAGCTATTCGTGTTGCAAATATAATGTTAAAGCAGGGGGCAGAGCTAAGTCCTGCGACGCTTGCAGACATGCAAAAAATATATAAATGGCGTAATCATATAAGCGTAAGAAAAAATTCGCGCAGCCCGGATAAAATTGGTTTTGACGAGCATAGTAAATGGTTTGAAGAAATATTATCTGATCCTGACAGGCTTATCTTTATTGGCTGGTCTGATGATGAAGAAATAGGTGTGCTTAGATTTGATATTTCAGGCAACCAGGCGGAAATATCAATTTATCTTCTGCCAGGGAAACAGGGGTATGGGTATGGTATCGCACTGGTTACAGCAGGAGAAAACTGGTTGAACAGGCATAATCCTGATATCAGCAGTGTGAGCGCAGAGGTTTTACCTGAAAACAAGGCTTCAGTTAAACTGTTTGAAAGCAGTGGATATAAGCTGAACCAGCTTCAGTACCAGAAGAGAATCAATTAGTGTTGGAAAACAAAGAAATTATTATCTCGGGCAGGAAAATTGGTAGTCAACATCCGCCCTATATTATTGCAGAAATGTCAGCTAATCATAATGGTCATTTAGAGCGGGCATTCGAGACTATAGCGATGGCTAAAGCGATGGGGGCGGATGCTGTTAAAATGCAGAGCTATACCGCTGATACCATAACTATTGATTGTGATAACGAAGACTTTCGAATTGAAGGCGGATTATGGGAAGGTTACAATCTGTATCGTTTGTATGAGTGGGCGCAAACACCATTTGAATGGCATAAACCAATATTTGATTATGCAAGAAAAAAAGATATTGTCATATTTAGTACGCCATTTGATGAAACTGCGGTTGATCTACTGGAGGATTTGAATGCGCCTGCTTATAAAATAGCATCGTTTGAAGCTATAGATTTACCTCTTATAAAGTATGTTGCACAGACAAACAAGCCGATGATTATTTCAACCGGCATGGCAAATCTTGAAGAAATAACTGAGGCTGTGGCGATTGCAAGGCAGAGCGGTTGTGAACAGCTGGTATTACTGCACTGTATTAGTAGCTATCCGGCCCCCATTGAGGAGTCAAATTTAAGAACTATACCCGACCTGGCTGAAAAATTTTCGGTGGTTTCAGGTCTATCGGACCACACATTAGGTACAGCTGTTTCAGTTGCCAGCGTCGCACTAGGTGCCAGTGTGATTGAAAAACACATAACATTAAGCCGCAATGATAAAGGTCCCGACAGTGAGTTTTCACTTGAACCCGAAGAACTAAGGCAGTTGTGTGCAGATACCAGAGCTGCCTGGTCTGCTTTAGGTGTGTGTGGCTATGAAAGAAAACCAGCGGAAGAAGGGAATTTAAAGTTTCGTCGTTCAATTTATATTGTTGAAGATATGAAGAAAGGTGATGTTTTTACAGAAAAAAACATAAGAAGAATTCGTCCCGGATTTGGTTTAGCGCCAAAATTTTATGAAGAATTGATTGGAAAGCGAATCACTATAGACTCTAAGCGCGGAACGCCATTAACTATGAAAATGGTAGGTTAGTTTGTCGTGTTCTTTTTAAGCTGTATTTATACTGAGCGTTTTTTTTCATGAAAAGTGTTTTTTTAGTCAAAACGCCACTGCAGTTACTTAATGCGATAGAGGCTAAACATTATTTTAAATTAAGCTCAGGCGATTGTATTCTAATAATTATGGGTGATCGAAAAAGTCAACCGCAGTTGCTAATGCTGGCAAGCGATACACAGGAATGGGGTAAGGTTGTCACTTTAAATAATGTGAATATGTTTTATGGTGACCCACTGGATATTATCAGTAATTCTATTGTAAAAAAAATTCAGCAGTTATCTTTGTTTAAGCGATCTTTTTTTTATGTCCGACGATTGAACAGAATAAGTAAATATATTGGAAATGCAAAATATATTTTTATGGGGTACACGAGATATATCTATATGAATCATTTTGCTAATATTACGCAACATGAAAAAGTTATTCTTCTTGATGATGGTGTTGGGGCTATAGAATATGCGAAATTACGTAAACAAGGTGTTATTCTTGAGCCAAATATCAGGCTAAAAACAAGAGTAAAGCGCTATGGTAAAGTGTTTTTTCAGGGAGTTAAGGGGGGCGAGGCTGAAAATGTTACTTTTTTTACCGCGTACGATATTTCTGTTGATAAAAATGATCAAGTTGTAAGGAATGACTTCAGCTATCTTCGTTCGAATGTTAATGCGCTGACGGTTTCAGATGATGTGTTTTTTATCGGCTCTCCCTTAAGCGAAGTTAGTATTGTTTCGCAGGAAAATTATTTTTTATATTTAAATAAAATAAAAAAATATTTCAAAAATAAAACAATTGTTTATATTGCCCATAGAAGAGAATCACCTAAAAAGCTTGAGTTAATCAAATCTGAACTTAATTTGAAGGTTGTTTTGTTTGATTATCCTATAGAGTATCAGCTAGCCAGTATTGGGCCTCGCCCAAAAATTTTGGCATCATTTGTTTCATCTGCACTTGATAGCTGCAGGTTAATATTTGGGGATGAGTTAAAGATAATATCTTTTACATTAGACGATATTATTGATCCGTATGTTGAAGAAATAGGGGCGGTGTATGAAAGTTATAAGTCTTATACCAGTGAATCTTTTAATATTGTATCCGAGTATTGAATTTTAATTATGAAACGTTACCTTTTTTTTATCAATCATCTCTATTCTTTTTCAATACTGCGGCCATTACAAAAAGAAATTCGCAGTCGAGGAGATGAAGTGGTATGGTTTTTGCGGGGAGCCGATGCGCAATATTTACGAGCTGATGAAATACAGCTGCACAGTGTAGAAGAGGTTAAAAAATATAAGCCACTGGCTGTATTTGTACCTGGTAACTGGGTCCCTGGCTTTTTTCCCGGCGTTAAAGTTGAGGTATTTCATGGTTTAGCAAATGATGAAACAGGAAAAAAGGGGCATTATCGAATACGGGGATTATTTGACTTATATTGTACACATGCCCCAATCGTGACTCAGGCGTTTGAGCGTTTGGCGGATAAATATAAAACATTCAAAGTGACTGAAACAGGGTGGCCAAAACTAGATCCACTTTTCAACCCCAGTTTGAGAGATATTAGCCCATATGATGATTTCAGGAGTACAATACCTGCAGACAAACCTGTGGTTTTCTATGCTTCTACCTTCAGTCCGTCATTAACCTCAGCACCCTGTTTGATTGAAACAGTCAGGGCGTTATCAGAGTCATCAAAGTGGCACTGGTTGGTGACTTTACATCCGAAAATGCCGGTGGACATTGTTGATCAATACAGGGCTATGCAAGGTGAAAATTTCACTTTTGTTGAAAGCCATCATGATGTTTTACCTTTGCTAATGGCTGCCGATGTTATGTTGTGTGATACTTCTTCTATTGCTTTGGAGTATCTGTTATTAAACAAGCCGCTTGTTACTTTTAGGGCAAAAGTGCCGGGCAAATATGCTGTTAATGTACTTCGTGAGGATCAGGTCGAATCAGCAATTTTACAGGTACTTGGTGAGCCAGAGGCAATGCGTCATGAAGCGGATAAGTATATTGCTGGTTTGCATGCATATTCCGATGGGAAATCATCTGCGAGAGTGCTTCAGGCAGTTGATGATTTTATTTTAAATGATATGGAAAAACTAAAGCATAAACCCTTAAATTTATGGCGAAAATTACAGATACGTAAAAGAATGTCTTATTACCGAATTTAAAGCTGGGATTATATGAAAAATAAATTATCAGTAACAATAATCTGCATGAATGAGGAAGGCAGGATCAGGCAGTGCCTGGAATCTGTCCGTTGGGCAGATGAAATTATTGTAGTAGACTCTGGTAGTACCGATAAAACACTGGATATAGTAGCAGAGTATACTGATAAAATTATCATTAATAAAGAGTGGCCTGGGTTTGGCTTACAAAAACACCTGGCCGTTAGTCGTGCTAGTCATGACTGGGTTTTATCTATTGACTCTGATGAGGTCGTGAGTGATGAGTTGCGAGATGAAATCATTGACTTGATAAGTCGTATAGATGAAAAAACAGTGTTTCGATTTAACAGACTTACACACTTTTGTGGTAAATTCATTAAGCACAGTGGATGGCACCCTGACAGAATTGTGCGTTTATTTAATAAAAAATATTATCAGTTTAATGATGCTGTGATTCATGAATCAGTAAGCTGCAAAGGTGCTAAAAAAATAAACCTTAAGGGCAAACTGTATCATTATACATATGAATCATTAGATGAGTATATTGATAAGCGCAACAAATATGCATATGCATGGGCAAAAAATCAGTTTACCAAAGGCCGTAAACCGAGTGTGTTAGAAATTGTGGTTCACTCGCTATTTGCTTTTATTCGTCACTATTTTATAAGGCTTGGAGTATTGGATGGATATCACGGGTTTTTGATATCTATGATACAGATGCAGTATACTTTTAATAAGTATAATTTTCTTAAATTTTTTAAATAGATATGTTTTTTTAATTAGACAGTCTGTACTTACATGCAAGTGAATAATATGCTTAAAAGATTTCGTCGAGAACTATATAAAACATTATCAATGTTTTGTCTTAAAAGTGCGAAAACAGATTATTTTGGCCTTAATTTAAAGGTCCCTCTGATTCATGGGCTGGGCTATGGTTTTCTTGTCCCGGATGATAAATGGATGTCTGACTGTCTTTCTGTCTTTTTGAAACTAAAACAGGGAGCAGTAATAGATGTGGGTACAAATATAGGCTTGTATCTGGTGAAATTAAAATCCATTAATACTGATCGTGATTATGTAGGCTTTGAGCCCAATGCTGCCTGTAATAATTACACTACTGAGTTAATAAGAATAAATAATTTTAAAAATGTAAATGTTATGCCGTTTGCATTATCAAATAAAAGAGAAATTCGAACTTTCTATATTCGGCGTAAAGCAGATAAAATGGGGTCATTAAATGAATACGCAAGATATGGAGAAAAAGGTAAGTTTTCTTATGATGTATTTACATTTCCTGCGGACGAGTTTATAGAAATATTATCATTCAATGAAATTTGTTCGATTAAAATTGATGTTGAAGGCTCTGAGCTGGAGGTTTTAGAAGGGCTGGCCGGATCTATTAAAAAATATTCACCATTTATTTATTGTGAAATATGGCAGCTGCCGGATATTAGTCATCCAACATATGATATTAAACTTGAAAGGTTGAAAAAAATATTTAATCTTGTGAATAAGTTAAATTATAATATATTGGGTGTTCCTGTTAAAAATAATAGTGAGATTGATATTTTAGACTCAATAGAAAAATTTACTACTAAGTATAGAAGAGATTATATTCTGGTACATGACTCTGAAGTCGAACCATTACGCAGAGCATTGACTTCGCTTTAGTCCGCTTTCACTTAATATGAGTGCAACCTTGTTAGAAACTAGTCCAAAAAAAATTTGCATCCTTCGCTTGTCTGCTTTAGGTGATGTCACACATGTGCTGCCCGTCGTCAGAGCGATACAGCAACAGTGGCCAGAAGCAGAGATTATATGGATATGCGGTGTTTTTGAGTATAAATTACTTAAAACGATAAAAAATATTCGTTTCATTCCTTTTAATAAAAAAAATGGTTTTAAGGAGTATGTTGATTTATGGAAAACATTAAATAATATAAAATTCGACGTACTTTTGCATATGCAAGTTGCCGCACGAGCTAATTTTGCCAGTTTAGGAATTAAAGCAGATATTAAACTCGGCTGGGATAAGTCAAGATCTCGTGATCTTCATCAATTTTTTATTAATCACTCAGTTGCAACGGTTAGACAACAGCATCAGGTTGATGGTTTTTTATCGTTTGCCAGGTCACTTGGCGTGGATGTGAATAAACCAGCCTGGAAAATGCCTGTTACACAGGGAGCACAGGCTTTTGCAGAAAAATATATTGATAAAACCAAACCGGTATTAATTGTTTCTGCCTGTTCCAGTCACCACTTAAGAAACTGGATGTCTAAACGTTATGCAATGCTAGCTGATTATGCTGTTAGTAAATATGATATGCAGGTTATTTTAAGCGGTGGACCAGATGATATTGAAGTTGATATGGCAAATGAAATACAGGGATATATGAAGCAGACAGCGCTTAACCTGGTTGGCAGGGATACGCTTGAGCAACTTGTTGGTTTGCTCAGCAGGGCCACAGTAGTGGTTTCACCTGATTCAGGCCCGGCCCATCTGGCTAATGCTGTTGGCGTACCTGTTATTGGTCTTTATGCATGCACCTGGAGTAAACGCAGTGGCCCATATAATTCCTTGCATTATTGTGTCGATAAATTTGAACTTGCGGCGAAAAAGTATCGGCATCAATCGGCTGATGCTCTGCGTTGGGGGTCAAAAATTGAGGAGCCGGGTGTGATGAAATTAATTACAGCAGATGAGGTTTGTCAGCGACTTGATCAGGTAATGGCAGATAAAAATCCAAAAGATGGGTCGTTGTCAGTGAACAAGTAAAGATTCAAAATATTCAATATATTTGTTGACTGTTCGTTTGTGAGACATTTCATTTTCCAGCTTTGTTTTGCTATTGGCTGCCAGGGCCATCAAAGTGTCAGCAGAGTCATGTAGTTTTCGCAGGCCATCGGCCAGAGCTGTCGGATTTCCAACAGGGACAATGATTCCATTGTTGCCATCATTTATAATTTCCATACTGCCTGGGTTGGCTGAGGCTATGACCGGTGTTCCGTAGGCGAGAGATTCAAGGATAACTCTGGGCAAACCTTCGCCGCTGATTGATGGCTGGATGAGAATAGTGCTGGCTGCAATCATTTCCGGTGCATTATTTCTATAGCCAGCAATGTGTATTCTGGACTTTAGTCTGTTGTTTTTATACAGGCTTTTATATGGTTCTTTGTCAATTCCTTTGCCAACGAGAATCAAATGAAAATTTTCCAGGTCTGAAAGTTGATCTACTGCATTCAATACAATATGCAGACCTTTGTGTGGGCGGGCATTTGTGACGCAGATAGCAATGAATGCACCTTCTTCTATGCTAAATTCATTTAAATTAGCTGGAGACTTGTTGTACCAGCTTATATTGTGTCCTTTGTAAATAGAAGTTATATTTTTATTTTTTAAAACTTTTAATGAGGAAACGTAATTAAAAACATATCTTGAAACACATATAACACCATCAACTCTAGGGTTTAAAATGCTTAAATAGTTTGCCGGGTCATGCCAGTATAAGCCACTGGCAGTGCCTCGATAAACTACAAGTTTTGTGGGTAATCCCATGCAGGCTATTACTGAATTAGGTATAGATTTTGAGTTGGTAGCGTAAACTATGTCAATAGATTTTTCTTTTATTATCTTGCGGATTAAGCGAATAGAGCTTAGGCTGATTTTTTTTGTTATGGGTTTCTCGATAAGGGTTATGTTGTACTTAAGAAAACGTTTGCTATATGTCTCGTTTTTATGTGTGATAATAGTAATGTTATGCCCAGATTTCGCAAGACTTATATAAATTTCATGTTCTGGACGAAGACTATTGAACGAACTGTCACTCGAGGTGCAGGCTAATATATTCATTCTCTTGATTCCTCTGCATGCATGCTCGAAGACTTTCAGGGTGTTTGTTTATGGGTGTATGTAAAATTAGATTTTTATTGCCGTGACAACCATTAGCCATACTACGCCATTTTTTCTCGCTTCAGTTACCTGGTCTTCAGAGTAACTGGTAATTTCAATATCCCAGTCCTGAAATTCATTGTCTGTAGGAGTGTAGCGTTCTAAAGGGGTATAATCTTCTCTCCACTTTTCAATTTGTACATTTTTCCACTGGTTTTCTGGAAATAGAGATCGGACTTTGTCTACATCCCCCATAATAAGCATTTCGTTGCCATGGAAATGGACGGGGGCGTCCAGATATACTGTGCCACCAGGTTTTAAAACACGGTTAATTTCAGCGATACACTGAGGGTAGGAGGAAGGCTTGCGAACACCGCCTGCTTTCTGGCCCCAATGTTCCAGAGACTGGATTGCAAATGCCTTATCAAAGGTTTCATCAGGAAATGGAATATCTGTAGCATGACCGTATCCGCCTTTTCCAATAGCGGGTGTCTCATTTTTAGGGCGTCTGGGTTCTACACCTGTCCAGGTTCCGCCGCTGCGTGTAATCAGTTTTTTTGCAAGTTTGAATCGACCAAATCCAATTTCAATTACGTTTTTATTCTTGCAATCAAAAAAGTGGGCCTCAATGCTGGATACGACACATTTGCGTAAGGGGGTGCCAAAATTAATACTGCATGCTTTTTTCATGCTATCAAAACTGGGGCATGTTGAGCATGAAATGATTCGGCAGTTATCAATAGTATGCCAGTATTCTTTATGCCATTTTTTTTTACATAATGATGGGTTTATTCTAAAGCTGTGCCAGCGTTTTAATAAGGATTCTTTTTTTGAGTGCATGCTTTTAGTTATAATCCTGATATGATTTTTCTTCAACAATATCTGATTTTAAATGCTGATTTATCTGTTTTTTGATATTAGCCCGCTGGTCGTTGGTCACGTAAACACTGCGTGCCAGCTCAATAAAACGGTCTGAAAAACGTCTGGCCCGCTCTTCATCACGGATATCGTCTTCGATATCCCACAGATTTTCATTGATGGATTTAAGGTCATTGCGCAGCTTTACTAGCTCAGCGTCTTCTGTGACCGCATCCGCCCATACCTTTTTAAGCATATTGAGCTCGTTATTTACATTGGCTTTTTTATCCGCAGATTCAATTCGCTCGGATTTAATTTCCAGAATAGTTATCTTATCCAGTAATTCACCGGGAGATATGGGTATAAGTATTTGATTCATATGAAAGTAATACGCAAATAGTTTAAACTAGGGTAGGCCTCATTATAATTGTAAATGTAGAGTGATGCTGGATTATTTTGAAAATTATCAGTATATATAAGTCCGAAACCTTTCCGCTTATTAATCAGCATGGGATATTGCATGGATATAGACAGTTATTTAGCTCGAATCGACCTTTTAGACGCGCTGGTTATCGTATTAAATTTACTTTTGCTGGTATCAGCAAAAAAAATACTGCATTTTTTTCAGGCCGAAGGTACAGATAAGCCGGCTTTTTTGCTAAAAGTACAGAGTTTCAGGGCCTTAAATTTACTGATCCTGTTTACTTATGGGTATACCAATATCTATCTTGGCAGTGAAGAAAGCGGTCCGGGTTTAAAGCTGATTTCAATTTGGGTCATTATTTACCTGTCTTATCTGATAAAGCAGATATTCAGCTATTGGGTGCGTAAAAAATACGGCAAGGTACGTGAAATCAATGGCTCCCCCAGAAGCATTGAGACGTATAACAGCCGGCTGCTAAGCCTGCTGAGTGGTGTGGTTATCTTTGTTATTGCACTGATTTCAATTATTCATGTACTTGAGTTCAATAATTTACTGCAGGCGGGTGGTGTGATCGGCATTATTGGTGTGTTTCTGGCGTTAACTCAGAATGCCTGGGCACCGGATATTATCAGTGGCCTGATCTTTCTCAATAGCGGCATGATCGAAGAAGGGGATGTGATTGAACTGGATGATAATGGCCAGATTATTGGTGTGGTTTTTAAAACTAAAATGTTTCATACCGAAATTTTAAATCTGGTGAATAACCATCGCATTATGCTTAAAAATGCTCGTTTGCGGGAATTTACCATCCAGAATCTTTCCAAATTTGCATCGGCCAAGGGGCTACGAGAGCAATTAAGCTTTAAGATCGATTACTCAGTCTCACCTGAGCGGGTTCGTCAAATGCTGTCTGCAGCGGAGGAAAATATCAGGAAGAATAGCAGCGTTGATTTTGGTGATGAGCACTCTTTTGAAGTGGGCGTGCTGGATACGGGAGATCATGCGGTAGAATGGGGCGTTTTTTATTACACCAAAGATGTTAAGTCTTTAATGACCATTCGCCGGGCTATGCGCGAGTGTATACTGACAACGGCCGATGCATTCGGTATTTCACTGGCAACCCCCATAACACACTGCGATGTTTCAACCTAGAAAAATTATACCAGGTCCTTACTGGCGGATGCCTACGCCTCGATTAAGCAAATACATAGCATATGAAAAAAGAGCAACATTAAAACCGATAATAATCGCAATAGCGACAGTAATATCCGTATCTTTTGAGCCAATCATGCCGTACCTGAATGAGTCAACCATGTAGAGAATCGGGTTAGCAAGCGATACGGTTTGCCAGAACTCAGGCAGCATTTCAATAGAATAAAAAATCCCCCCCAGATATGTCAGGGGCGTTAAAATAAACGTGGGTATAATGCTTATATCATCAAAGCTGTTCGCATAAATGGCATTGATTAAACCCGCAATTGAAAACAGCGCGGAGGTGAGTATAAAAATGAGCAGGCTCAGGCTATAGCTATAAATACTGAAATCTGAAAAATACATTGCTACCAGGGTGACAATAACACCCACAATAATACCCCGACTAATGCCACCTATAACGTAGCCAAGCAAAATAAGGTAATTGGGTGTTGGTGACACAAGCAGCTCTTCAATGCTTTTCTGAAATTTGGCGCTATAAAATGAAGAAACCACATTACCATAGGAGTTAGTGATGACCGCCATTAGAATCAGTCCAGGGACAATATAATCCATATATTTGTGTCCATCTATATCATCAATCTGTGAACCAATTAAATTACCAAAAATAATAAAATATAGAGCGGTGGTGATTGCAGGGGGTAAAACCGTTTGAATCCAGATGCGAATAAAGCGCAGGTACTCTTTAATAATAATCGTTTTTAAGGCATTCAGTTTTTCTGACCAGCTCATTGTAAAATATCCGCCTTTGAGGTTTTCTGCAGTGTTTCGGCAAGCTGAGCATTGTTGCGATTTTTTTCCAGCAGACACATAAACAGCTGTTCAAGCCGGTTGGTTTTGTTTCTCATGCTTAAAACGCTGATATTCTGTTCCGTTAAATGCTGAAAAAGGCCATTAATCTGGCTTTTATCATTCAGGCTGATTTCAAGCGTATTTTCATCTACCCAGTGAATATTAAACGGGGCCAGCTTGCCTGCGTGAAGGCATTCATCATTTTTTAATGGATTCTGCAGGTACAGAATGAATTTCTCAGTATTTAACTGGCTGAGCAGTTCTTTCATGCTGGTATGTTCTATGGTGCAGCCATGGTCAATAATGGCAATATTTTTACACAGGCTTTCCGCCTCTTCCAGGTAGTGGGTGGTGAGAATAATCGTAGTGCCCTGCTTATTGAGATTAGATAAAAACGCCCACATTGAGCGACGAATTTCTATATCTACCCCGGCGGTGGGTTCATCCAGAATAAGCAGCCGAGGGTGATGAATCAGTGCACGGGCTATCATCAGGCGGCGTTTCATACCACCGGAAAGTTCCCGCGCCATATCATTGCGTTTGTCCCATAGCTCAAGTTGTCTGAGGTAAACCTCAGCCCGTTCATAAGCCAGTTTGCGGGGAATGCCATAGTAGCCACCCTGGTTAACCAGTATTTCTATCACTCGCTCAAACTGGTTGAAGTTAAACTCCTGAGGCACCAGTCCGATACAGGATTTAGCCTGAGCCTGTTGAGTATCGTAGTCGTAACCAAAAATTTTCACCTGACCTGATGATTTGTTAACCAGGCCAGAGACAATGCCAATACAGGTTGATTTGCCTGCGCCATTGGAGCCCAGTAAAGCAAAAAAATCACCCTCTTCTACGCTCAGATCGGCCCCTTTCAGGGCCTGGGTTCCATTTTTATAGGTTTTCTGTAAATTTTTGATTTCAAGTGCTTTCATAATGAGCTTGCTAATAAAGATTAAATCTTGTGAGGTATCAAATAAGTCTTTGATTATATATGAGAAACTCCCCGTTTATCAGTTTAACTGGCAGTAAAACTTGAAATAAACGGCAAAAAATCATACGATTGTCTTAAATTACAAGATGAGCGGCATTATACTGCTACTGGCACGTTTTTACCCGCCTGAAAATGATTTAAAATAGTATATTCTTACAATTTTTCATATTAACCATCATACAGGTAGCGTTATGGGAACTAAAGGATCAGCCAACCGCCAGCGTATTGTTGCTGCGGCTGACCATCTATTTTATTCACGAGGGTACAACCAGACGTCATTCAGTGATATTTCTGATGAAACCGGTATACCCCGTGGTAATTTCTATTATTACTTTAAAACCAAGGAGGATATTCTTGCTGCGGTGGTTGATGCGCGCCTGAGTGACTTTAAAAGCATACTAAGCCGTTGTGAAGAAGACTCCACTGAGCCTCTGCAGCGGTTGCATGCACTGGTTCAGTTTCCGCTTCAGCAGGAGCCCCAGGTATTAAAGTACGGGTGTCCGATAGGTTCACTGAGCTCGGAGCTGGTAAAAGAGCAGGATACTGAAATTTCACAGGTCCGCCTGACGGCTGTTTTCGATCTCCTGAAAGACTGGGTCGAAACTCAGCTGAATCAGGCAGGACAAAGTGCCCGTGCCGGCGATATATCAATGGATTTGCTGGCCAGAATGCAAGGTATTATTATGCTGGCAAATATATATAAGGATGCTGATTTTCTGCATCGAGGTATTAACGATTTACAGAACTGGTTAAACACTACGTTGACTAACTGATAAATAGTTGCCTGGGCGAGCCTGCAAAGCGGAGAATGAATATTATAAGTGCCTGGAATTAAGGTGAGCTGTATATTATTGAAAAACTCAGTATTCGGTGAATCTAACTGAATGAATCTGTTTGAACCTAAGTTAATCAGTTGATTGCACAGTAATGCTGTAGGTGCATGGCAGTATTGAATTTTCTAGCTTGCTGCATATAATTAATTTAGGTTAAAGGTGTAAACAATGACCCATGATCAGCAATATTCTGACCCCTATGTGAAAAAATTTAAACAGGGCCGCTTCGAGTCGCTAATGCGCTGGCCTCAACTTGAGCAATTCTGGCAGAATCTGCGGCCACAGATTGATGATAGCTGGTACATTTATGCAGTAGGAGAAAAAGCGCCAGAGTCAACCAGTAGTCAACAGCAGGTGCTTAATTTTATCGATAAAATAGATCAGTTATTGCGTCGAGAACATGATGAAGATTACTGTGGCGTGGTCTATGCTGATGATCATAAAACACCTGAGTTTATAAAAATATTCGACCCTAATAACTTAGGTGTCAGCTGTGGCTTTAGTGAAAACCCGCCATTGCCTGGCTGGGTTATGTCAAAAATGAAACCGGTTGATTTGCAGGAAGCTTTGCAACCTGCAAATAACCGTCGGCGCTGGTGGCAGAAAATATTTGATTAGAGCGCCAGAAAATAAACACCTATAACTTTATGAGTGTTTATTGTTATGCCTTGTTCATAAATATCTTATACAGAAAGTGATCAATACTGGCCTTGCCTGAACCTGTAAACAACAAAGCTAAAAGCATAATAAAATAAGTTGTGGCAAACTCGATACCATTATTGAGAATCACCAGGCTACCGTTTTCGGTTAACCAGCTGTAGTTTGCATGTTCCTGTAATATGCCTTTTGCTCTGTCCAGGCGGTCGATCGCACCGATGGTTCTGTCGGTAGCAAAAAAGCCGGAGCCTTCAGCAATGGCCAGCCAGCCATTTTGCCAGTGAACCGTGACAGCCGCGATAACCATGGTGAACATCAGCGGAATGGAAATCCAGCGCACGGCAAATCCAAGGAGTAAAAAGATTGCGCCAAAAATTTCAGTCAGTGTTGCAAGGTAAGCCAGCAGCTCGGGCATAGGCAGGCCCAATCCCCAGTCAGGGTTAGCAAACCAGTCGATGGTGCTTTCCATATCCGCCCATTTCTTTGTGCCTGCCATCCAGAAGATGGGAACCAGATACAGCCTGAGCAGTAGAGGCCCGGCAAAATCAAGTCGTTTTAACTTATCTAAAAAAAATGTCTGGATATCTGTTACTGTGCTAATGAGTTTATTCATGGTTCGGGTTCTCTGACGGTTTAGTTGTTGACTCGTTGACTACTTTGAAGTTCCATATAATGTTTTTCGGTGCTAAAAGGTACAATATGTTTTTTACTTTGCTGCAGTATTGGTGTCATAGTCCGCCCAAAAAAGCTTAACCTGTGAATAACTAATACTCTCAAATACTTATAGTGTGTTTGTGTGCTCAACTGATTAATTTAGATTTAAGCGATCAATTTAGCCAGATAGATCGTCATTCTCAAAAAAACCATGAAATATTCGGCTTAAACCGATTAATCTAAATTCGCTCTAAAATAAACCAGGTTTAGTGCGATATATCTGTTGAGGGGTAAAGGTCGTTCAGAGATTTTGAGCGACCATCTGTCTGAATAATTCTTGCATGGTGACGATTTAACTCGCTCGGTGTTTTTACCCCGCAGGAATGACCAATAACACCAACTTCGTGAATCATGTTTTCAATATAGCGTGTGACGCGCCATGACTTTTGTGAATGGACCAGTCCACGCTGGAGTTTTTTATTATGCGTTGTAATACCTGTGGGGCAGGTGTTTTTATCGCACTGCAATGCCTGAATACAGCCCAGGGCAAACATAAAGCCACGGGCAGAGGTAATGAAGTCGGCCCCCATGCAAAGTGCCCAGGCAACTTCGGCTGGAGTAATTAACTTGCCGGAAGCAATAATTTTTATACGCTCACGCAGCTTATGTTTAGCTAGTTTATCAATAACTAATGGCAGACTTTCCTGAACTGGCAGGCCAACATAATCAATCAGGCTCATAGGTGCTGCACCGGTTCCTCCGGTTGAGCTGTCAATGGTAATAAAATCAGGGGCAAATTCCAGGCCGCGCTTTAAAATTAACTGACACATGTCGTCAATCCAGTCAGAGGTACCAATAACCACTTTAAAGCCAACGGGTTTCCCGGTCACTTTGCGTATGCGGTGAATCATATTCAATAAATCATCGTTAGAATTGATATCCGGATGTCGGTTCGGGCTAATAGAATCTTCACCTTCAGGTATGCCTCGTATGGCAGCAATTTCAGCGGTGACTTTACCGCCTGGCAATATGCCGCCTTTGCCCGGTTTGGCTCCCTGACTGAGTTTTATTTCAAACATCTTTACCTGTTCATGGGCTGCAATTTGTTGGAGTTTTTCATCAGAAAGCTCACCGTTTTCATCCCTTACACCATACTTGGCGGTGCCAATTTGATAAACAATATCAGCCCCTCCATCAAGGTGGTAAGGTGAAAGACCGCCTTCGCCGGTGTTCACCCAGGCACCTGCTTTGCGAGCGCCATGGGAGAGAGAAATAATGGCGGGTTTTGACAGGGCTCCATAGCTCATACCTGAAATATTAAAAATAGATGCGGTGGTATAGGGGTGCTGGCAACTGGCACCAATGGTGACCTTTTTCGGTTTTACGGCATCTTTTCCCAGTGTCGGAAAGGGGCAGTTAACAAAGATGACCGTGCCAGCAGGTTTTAAATCACGGGTAGAGCCAAATGCCACAGTATTGCTTATGTTTTTAGAGGCGCGATAAACCCATGATCTTTCAGCACGGTTAAAAGGCAGCTCTTCACGGTCCATGGTAAAAAAATACTGGCGAAAAAATGTTCCCAGATGTTCAAACCAGTACCTAAATCGACCAATCACTGGGTAATTGCGCCGTATAGCGTGTACTGTTTGATTGCGATCGATGATGTAAATAATGCTGATAGCGACAATTGAAACACAAACCGAAGTCACAAAAAGTATGGCCAGTATTTCTAGCGTGCTCATTAAAAACGGATTTTCATTCATATTGTATTTATTATGTTTTGTTAGAAGATTTAGTTCTTTAAAAGTAGCAGTAAAACAGCAAATTAGCCAATATATAGAATTACAAACGGTATTGTTACGTTGCTTCAGGCTGAGATTAAATTCTATTGTGTGTTTTGAGAGAGAAGTGGGGCTATAGATTTGTTTTTGTGGCGGTATATCTATGCAACAAATAAAAAGGGCCTCGATAAAAATCGAAGCCCTTTTAAGTCATGTGCTAAACCCGCCTGAAACTGAGTTCAGACAGGTTTATAGTGGTGATTACTTACCGCCACATTTACCTTCTTTCTTCATGGCTTTTTTACCGTCGCCACACTTACCGTCTTTTTTCATGGCTTTTTTACCGTCACCGCATTTACCTTCGCCGCACTTGCCGTCTTTCTTCATGGCTTTTTTACCGTCACCGCATTTACCTTCGCCGCACTTGCCGTCTTTCTTCATGGCTTTTTTACCATCGCCGCATTTGCCTTCACCGCACTTGCCTTCACCGCATTTACCGTCTTTTTTCATGGCTTTTTTGCCGTCACCGCACTTGCTGTCTTTCTTCATAGCTGCTTTGTTGCCGCCACATTTGCCTTCACCGCATTTGCCTTTTTCAGCAAGCTGTAGCTGATCTGTCGCTACACTGCTCATGCCAAATGGGTTTTCAGCAGCATGGCTGACTGAACTAAAAGCAAAAACAAATAAAAAACTTAATGCTGTCAGAATGGATTTGTTAACTAATTTTTTCATCTTTTCAATACCTTTTTGATATGGGGTGAGTTTATTTATTCAGTAAAACAGCGTACTAAAAACCAGAGCACATAGGCCCTGGCTCATTATCTGGCTGTTTTTCTAAATTTTAAAGTGTCGAGTTTATCCTGAAAACTTCTAAAATAACAAGTTATTAGGTTACAAAATATATATTAAGTTCACATTTTAACTGAGACAGAAAAATATTGAATAGTTCAATCTATTTTTACCGGGAGTGTATTTAACGATATTATTAGCAAATAACAATATATTAATGTAACTTGGGTTACATAGGCAGTATAACCTGGCTCTGTTGCAGGTTTCTGATCAGGGCTTATTGCTGCTGCCCTTAAGTAAGGTTTTAAGGCAGTTAAGGTATGCGTCTTCATCTGGAGGTGAATTATTAACCTGAGAAGACCACATGGCCTCAGCAAGACAGTCGATCATTGCATGTTCTGCATCATGAGGTGTTTTTTTCAGTTCTACAAGTTGCCGACAGATGCTGGTGATACCTGATGGCCGGTTAGTTGACACCTGTTCTCTTAATCCCAGGTGTAACCCCATGTGTAAAAAAGGGTTGGTTTGTCCCTGCTCAGGAGGGAAATCTTTTTCAGTATGAACGATAAACGGGTGGTATTCCGGGTGCTCTTTAATGACATCTGCAATTTGCATTTCCAGAGGGGATAATGCCTGTTGTAGCTGAAATTTCTCCCATGCGGATTTATACATTTGTCTCAGTTGATTACGGTCCGTGGTAAACATTTTTTTTACACCTTAATCAATGTTTTTCTGTTTAAATTCGCAGAGGTCTTCAATAACACAGGAACCACAGCGGGGTGTACGGGCAATACAGGTGTAGCGCCCGTGCAATATAAGCCAGTGGTGAGCGTTCAGTTTAAATTCATCGGCTATGAATTTCAGCAGTTTTTTTTCGACCTCAATGACTGTTTTACCCGGGGCAATTTTAGTTCGGTTAGAAACGCGAAAAATATGCGTGTCCACTGCAATTGTGGGGTGGCCAAATGCCGTGTTACGAACAACATTGGCGGTTTTTCTGCCGACCCCTGCTAACGCTTCCAGAGCTTGTTGGTCATCCGGGACCTGCGAGTCGTGTAGATCAATTAAGGCTTTGCAGGTTTTTATAATATTGGCCGCTTTTGTATTATACAGTCCGATGGTTTTAATGTGTTTTTTTAAACCATCCTCTCCAAGCTGAAGTATTTCTTCCGGTGTGCTGGCAACAGCAAATAATCCCCGGGTGGCTTTGTTAACGCTTTTATCTGTCGATTGAGCAGATAATGCAACGGCGAGCAGAAGCTCAAAGGCGCTGCTGTATTCGAGCTCTGTTTCAGGATGTGGGTTTTCTGTTTGCAGGCGAGAAAAAATTTCAATGCGTTTTTGTTTGTTCATTAAGGCATTAATCAGCTGGCCGGTATTTGAATATTCTGGCTGCCAGGGCTCGCAATGCGCTTTTGTTGACTGCGTCGGTCAAAGGTGTTTTTCAGCGCAATAATAAATCCCATGCCGATGAATGCACCGGGGGGAAGTATGGCTAATAAAAATCCGCCATAGTTATCGATTAAAGTAATGGCCCAGTTGCGCGCCATTTCACCAAACATTAAATGTGCGTGACTGAGTAATGTGCCATAGCCCAGCACTTCGCGAATGGCACCCAGGGTTACCAGTACCAGGGTAAAACCAAGCCCCATCATAAAACCATCGATAATAGATGGAAGTAGAGTATTTTTAGAGGCAAAGGCTTCGGCACGTGCCAGTATGCCGCAGTTGGTGACGATCAGTGGAATGAATATTCCCAGCACGGTATAGAGCTCATAGAGCCAGGCATTCATGGCCAGTTCTATGGCTGTGACGACGGATGCGATAATTAAAACAAAAACCGGTACACGAACCTCGGGCCTTACCCAGTGTCGGAAAAGCGAGACAATGGCATTGGACAGTATCAGTGTCAGCATGGTCGCCAGCCCCAGCCCCAGTCCGTTAATGACGGTGCCGGTAACTGCAAGTAACGGACACAGGCCAAGTAGCTGAACCAGTGCAACATTATTGTTCCACAGGCCATCTTTACTGATTTCACTGAGATTGTTAGTACTCATTTATTTATCGCTCGTTTAATGCCGGTGTCAGTTGTTTCGGTAGCCGCACCAGTATTTGCCCCAGTATTTGCCCCAGTATTTGTATTGGTCTGCAGTGTACGTTTGTGCTGGTCGATTAATTCCTGTTTATGCCGGTCAAAGTATATCAGACATAGGTGCACGGCCTGTACTACTGCTCTTGGGGTTATTGTCGCGCCTGTAAACTGGTCAAAATAACCGCCATCCCGTTTTACTTTCCAGTTTTTATCATCGGGGTTAAGCAACGACGTGTTATTAAAACCCAATATCCAGTCGCTGCGAGAGGTTTCCATTGCATCCCCAAGACCGGGGGTTTCCTTATGACTGACGACGCGTACACCGGCGACAGTGCCATCAATATTAATGCCGACCAGCATTTTAATTTCACCGCTGTAACCTTTAGGCGCAGTCACTGAAAAAATCATTGCGCTGATTTCGTTCTGTTGCTTTGCAATATACACCGTTGACTTTTTACGCTGGCCCAGCCTGTCATCAGGGGCAATGCGGATGGTGGTGTGCAACAGATCGTTATCATACTTATCATGGGATAATATCTGGTTTAGTTTTCTCAGGGTCGCCAGACGTTCGTTGTCTGCAATTTTAGCAAAAGTGGCTTCATGGGTAATGCCCACCAGTGAGGTACCGATAATTGCAAATAAACTGAGAATCAGTCCGCTGACCAGAATAAAGCGTTTATTCATCATCATCGCCCTTATGATGGTGAGGGAATTCAGTCCAGCTGTGGCCGAAAGCACGGGGCATGGTGTAGTAGTCCAGCAATGGGGCGGCCATATTCATTAACAGAACGGCAAAGGCAATGCCATCAGGGTATGATCCCCAGGTACGAATAATAAATATAAATATGCCAATGCCCGCGCCGTATAACCAGCGGCCTTTGGTGCTGGTGGCAGCCGTGATCGGGTCAGTTGCTATAAAAAATGCCGCCAGCATAATGCCGCCACTAAACAGGTGAAAGGTCGGTGGCGTGAACGAAGCATAATCATATAGTGCAAAGCTGTTCGATAATATTAAAAGTGCCGCAATTAAGCCTGCAGGAATGCGCCAGTCGATCACCTTTTTTAGTGCGAGGTAAAGGCCACTGGCTAAAAACAGACCATTTACCCACTCCCAGCCATAACCGCCAATTGAGCCAAACATGTGTCCATAAATATTATGGTTTTCAATTTCATTAATGCTGAGTTCAAGGCTTAACTGTGTTTTGACCGTATCCAGTGGTGTGGCCATGGTAATGGCATCCCAGGCGTAATTGAGTGGCAGTTCACCAGTAAAAATAACACGCAGTGTTTCACTGAAGGTGAGTAAAATGTGCTCATCAAGCAGAGGTGGAGCCCATTGAGTCATTTCCCTGGGGAATGAAATAATCACCACCACATAGCCCACCATTGCCGGGTTGAACGGGTTAAATCCCAGGCCACCATATAAATGTTTACCAATCACAATAGCAAAAGCCGTACCGATCAGGGTCAGCCACCAGGGTGCCAGCTGTGGTAGAGCAAGTGCTAGCAGGCAGGCGGTGAGTATGGCGCTACCATCGGTTAAGTAGGGTCTGACAGGGCGCTTGCGAATCCATAACATCAGGGCTTCTGACGATAGCGCAACGATACTGGCCAGTATCATATTGATTAACACCCCCCAGCCAAAAAACATAATCATGGCAATCGTGCCGGGTATCATGGCCAGCAGCACTTTAAACATGACGGATTGTACGCTGTTCGGCTGAGCGATATGGGGAGAGCTGGTGGTTTTAAACTGCATAGTTTAACTCGGGGTTATTGTTTGGCCTGTTCATCAGATTTTTCTTTACCTGAAACTGCTTCGGCAGCTGCATTAGCGGCTTTTTTTGCCTGTACCCGCTGCAATGCGGCATCAATAGCGGCTTTTTTAGGGTCTACCTCAGCATCAGCTGTAGTTCTGTTGGCTTCTTCAGCCCGTTTTTTCTTTTTCAGCAGTTCTTTCTTTTTGCGCAGCTTTTCTTCCCGTTCCTTTTTCTCCCGGTCTAACCGGGCCTGTCTGAAGTCATGCCGGATACGGGCGTGGTCAGATTTTATACGTTCCCGCTCCTGATTCCATATTTCTGTTTTAGCAAAGCGATAATACTGCACCAGTGGAATCTGGCTGGGGCAGACATGTGAGCAGCAGCCGCATTCAATACAGTCAAATAAGTGGTAGTCCTGCACCATATCAAAATTTTTCGAACTGGCGTGCCAGAACAGTTGTTGGGGTAAAAGCTGAGCGGGGCAAACGCTGGCACAGGCTCCACACCGAATACAGGGTAGAGTGGCAGGTGCTTCTGCTGCATTGTTTTCAACCAGAATACAGTTACAGGCTTTGGTGATGGGGAGTTGATCTGTTGGCAGAGCAAGCCCCATCATAGGCCCTCCCATAATGAGTTTGCTGGCAGCGTCATGGTAACCGCCACACTGCATAATCAGTTCGGATATTGGTGTGCCCAGTAAAACATGCATATTCTGCGGTTGTTTTACGCCTTCCCCGGTGACGGTAACGATGCGTGAAATAAGTGGTCTGCCCGTGTTGATTGCCTGGTGTATCGTAACGGCGGTGGCGACATTCTGCACTAATATACCAATATCAGAGGGGAGACCGTTGCTGGGGACTTCTTGCTGGGTGAGGACCTTAATCAGCTGCTTTTCACCACCGGTGGGGTATATAGTGGGTATTTTAATGACTTCAATGGCTTGTGATGAGCTGTTTTTAATTGCCTGTTGCAGTGCTTCAATGGCCTCGGGTTTATTGTCTTCTACTGCAATAAGGCAGCGCCTGGCGGATACGATATATTGAATAAGCTGGCTACCGGAAATAACCGCTTCTGCCTGTTCCCGCATCAGCATGTCATCACAGCTGATATAAGGTTCACATTCCGCACCATTGAGTATCAGCGTATCAATGGGTTCCTGAGCGTGGGTACTAAGCTTTACAGAGGTTGGAAAAGTGGCACCGCCCAGCCCGACAATACCGGCCTGGCGTACGCGTTGACGCAGCTCCTCCGGGGGTGTTGAGAGTGGGTTTTCAAGTGCCTGATGCTCGCACCAGGTGTCATTGCCATCGCTCTGCAGCACCAGACAGATAAGTTTAAGCCCTGAGGGGTGAGGTATCGGGTATTCGGCAATGTCCGTAATAATGCCGGAGGTGGGGGCATGTATGGGGGCGCTGATGTCGCTACTGGCTTCGGCCAGCATTTGGCCTTTTAGTACACTGTCGCCGACTGAAACCAGTAAATTTGCCGCATCACCAATATGTTGCTGAACCGGCAGAGTTAACTTTGCCGGTAAGTGCGTCTTTGCAACCGGGCGGGCGGTGGACATCGCTTTATGGCTTTGCAGTTTTAAGCCGCCATGAAACTGCCAGAGGTGATGAGGTGTGGGTGACATAATATTTGGGCTTCTGCTCAGGCTCCGGGGGCCATCTTGTTCAGGTCAGGCAGGGGCCAGCGCCAGGTATCAGGCTCCGGCTTAACCGGTTTAATATAAATACAGTCTACCGGGCAGGGGGGAATACACAGATTACAGCCAGTGCATTCATCTTCAATAACTGTGTGCATCTGTTTTGCCGCACCCAGTATGGCATCCACCGGGCAGGCCTGTATACACAGAGTGCAGCCGATGCAGGTTGCCTCATCAATATAGACAAGGGTTTTTTCCGGTTCGCCAGCATGCTCAGCATCCAGTGGCTCTGGCTCCACCCCAAGCAGCTCAGCTAAAGCCAGCATGGTGATCTCACCCCCCGGCGGGCACTGGTTGATATGGGCTTCACCGCTAGCAATGGCTTTTGCATAGGGGCGGCAGCCGGGGAAAGTGCATTGACCGCATTGTGTCTGGGGGAGCAGGGCGTCAATTTTATCCACAACCGGGTCACCCTCAACATGAAATTTGAGTGAGCTGTAGCCCAGTAGAATACCGAACAGGGCGGCAACAACAGCAAGCGTGATGACAGCGATTAAAATAGACATAAATGATTCAGCTAATTAACCAGACCAATAAAGCCCATAAAGGCCAGTGACATAATACCGGCTGTAATCATGGCAATAGCCGTGCCCTGGAATACTTCGGGAACATCAGCCACTGCAATGCGCTCTCGAATGCCGGAAAACAGGATTAATACCATAGAAAAGCCAATAGCTGCGCCAAACCCATAAAAAGCAGACTGTAAAAAGCCATGCTCCTGCTGGGTGTTTAGCAGTGCAACCCCTAGTACAGCGCAGTTTGTGGTGATTAACGGCAGAAAAATACCCAGTACGTTATATAACAGCGGGCTGGTTTTATGCACCACCATCTCAGTGAACTGCACCACAACAGCAATCACCAGAATAAACATAATGGTGCGCAAATAAGCAATATCAAGGGGGAGCAGGATATACTCGTTGACCAGATAGCCGCATATAGAAGACAGGGTCAGCACAAAGGTGGTTGCCAGTGCCATACCCATGGCGGTTTCCAGTTTGCGTGAAACCCCCATAAACGGGCACAGTCCCAGGAATTTCACCAGAACGAAATTATTTACCCAGATAGTGCTGATTAATATAAGAGCGTATTCAGTCATTTGCGCCCGCGGTTTAATAAAAAAGAAAGAAGAACAGAGTTTACCTCAAACAGCGCTGCTTGGCCTGTTGATAAGTAAAAAACTGATAAACATTTCAGATTAAAGTGTTTTACGCTGTGTTTTTATCTTAAACCCGGTTAAATAAAAAAATAGGCCAGCACAGCAAAAACAACCACAACCTTGGTGGTAACATAAACCGGTTTATTCCAGCGTTTAAAGCGTTTCATAAAGGCTTTATACATATTAAGGTAGCGGCCCAGTTTATTGCCCAGGCCTGTTTTATTGGTATCAATATTATCAATAGCGAATAAATTATTAAAAAAACGTCCGAAGAAGTAGTAAAAGCGCTGCAGAACTCTTAGTTTGAGTGGTCGGTCAATATCGGTCATTAAAATAATGCGGGGTTTGTCGCTGTCGTTATAGGCGCAGTGATAATAGGTTTCATCAAATAAAATGCTTTCTCCGTCCGCCCATTTATAGTCGTCGCCATTGACAATAAGCCCCGACTCATCGGAGTTGGGTGTGCTTAAGCCCAGTGAGTAGCGCAAGGTGTAAGCAAAGGGGTCGTGGTGATAATTGATTTTTTTGCCGGGGTTCAGGCAGGCGAACAGGGCCAGATTCATTGAGGGCACCTGATCAATTAAAGCCATTGTTTTAGGTGCCAGTTCACGGGCAGACGGAATATCACTGTCATAGGCCTTTAAGTAAAAACTGGTCCAGCGGTTGTTTTTATAAAAACTGCTGGCGGGCAAATCGTCTTTTATTGCGATATGCCCCTGTTCATGCAAAGCCAGCGCCTCATCACGAATGTCTTGCCAGTTTTCTTCAAGTACTTTAAGTTCAGGGAATAAATCCGGTTTTACAAAATGTGTGACAGGGACTTTAGAAAACAGGTATGCCGGTATATTAAAAGGCACCATAAAAGTTGAGAAGTCACTTAACTGGCGCACCAGGCCGAATTTTTCCTTATTACGTATGCGAATAAAAACGATACAGGATATATAGGCGGCAGCCAGAAAAGTGATTGTGTACATATTAAAGCCTTAGTTTTTTTATTTTCAGAGCGACCTTAATTTTTTATAAGGCTTTATAACCGATGTCTTTGCGATAATAAACATTATTCCAGTGGATTTTATCCACCAGCTCATAGGCCGATTTCTGAGCATCGGCAACTGTATTGCCCATGCCACAGCAGCAGAGCACCCGTCCGCCGTGGGTAACAACCTGATCATCTACCAGCACGGTGCCAGCGTGAAATACTTTGCTGCTGTCCGTGTCCGGTGCTTCAAGTCCGCTGATAACATCACCCTTGTTGTAATGTTCCGGGTAACCACCCGCGACCAGCACCACACCCAAAGCAAAACGTGAGTCCCATTGAATTTCTTGCTGATCCAGACAGCCATCAATTGCGGCGAGGCACAACTCAACCAGGTCAGATTGCAGGCGCATCATAATCGGCTGTGTCTCCGGGTCACCAAAGCGAACATTGTATTCCAGTACTTTGGGTTCACCCTTGTTGATCATTAAACCGGCGTATAAAAAGCCGCTAAAGGGGTTGCCCTCTTTATCCATGGCATCTATTGTGGGGCGTATCACCTCATCAATCGCGCGCTGATGAATTTCATCGGTGACAAGGGGAGCGGGTGAATAAGCCCCCATACCGCCGGTGTTTGGGCCGGTGTCGCCGTCATCACGGGCCTTGTGGTCCTGAGAGGTGGCCATAGGTAAAATATTTTTGCCATCCACCATACAGATAAAACTGGCTTCTTCGCCCTGTAAAAATTCTTCAATAACGACTCGTGCACCGGCGTCTCCAAAGCTGTTGCCGCTGAGCATGTCTTTGACCGCCGCGATGGCCTCGTCTTCGCTTTGTGCCAGTATGACGCCTTTACCTGCGGCAAGGCCATCCGCTTTAATAACGATGGGCGCGCCCTGTTGCCTGATATAGGCAATCGCCTCAGCTTCATCTGTAAAGTTGCCATACTCAGCCGTGGGAATATTGTGGCGTTTAAGGAAATCTTTGGCGAATACTTTAGAGCCTTCCAGTCTGGCGGCGCGGCGGGTTGGACCAAATATTTTTAGATTAGCCGCCTGAAACTCGTTAACGATACCGTTTACCAGTGGCATTTCCGGGCCCACAATAGTGAGTTCAATCTCATTTTGTAGAGCAAATTTTTTCAGTGCATCAATGTCTTCAGCATTGATATCCACATTTTCAATTTTTTCTTCGCGGGCCGTACCCGCATTTCCCGGCGCTACAAACACGCTTTCAACGCTTTCAGATTGAGCCGCTTTCCAGGCCAGTGCATGTTCGCGACCACCGCCGCCTATGATTAATATTTTCATATGATAAAACCTTTATCACCACAGGGAGTACAGCGCTTCGTTGACGGCAGTTACTGTGGCGAATGCTTTTTGTTTATAAAAATTTTAGTGTCTGAAGTGGCGCATACTGGTAAAGACCATCGCCATGCCGTGTTCGTTAGCGGCATTAATGACTTCTTCGTCACGCATTGAGCCACCCGGCTGAATCACCGCGGTAATGCCGGCTTTATGTGCCGCATCAATGCCGTCGCGAAAGGGGAAGAAAGCATCTGACGCCATGACCGAACCGTCAACCACGAGGTTTTCATCAGCGGCTTTAATGCCGGCAATTCGGGCAGAGTAAACTCGGCTCATCTGGCCTGCGCCAACGCCAATGGTCATCTGGTTTTTAACATAAACAATGGCATTGGATTTAACAAATTTGGCGACTTTCCAGGCAAACAGCAGATCGCGCAGTTGTTCTTCAGTAGGCTTCTTTTCGGTGACCAGTTGCAGGTCATCGATGCCGACCATACCCAGGTCACGGTCCTGCACCAGCAGGCCGCCATTGATGCGCTTAAAATCAAGAGCGGGTATCTGTTGCTGCCATTCACCGCATTGCAGTACGCGAACATTGGGTTTTTCAGCCAGCACCGTTTTTGCTGCATCGTCAATAGCCGGGGCAATAATCACTTCAACAAACTGCCGCTTAATAATTTCAGCCGCCACGTCTTCTTCAAGGGTGCGGTTAAAGGCAATAATACCGCCAAAGGCTGAGGTAGGGTCTGTTTTATAGGCAGAATCATAAGCGCCCATCGCATTGTCGGCAATAGCGACACCGCAGGGGTTGGCGTGTTTTACGATGACGCAGGCCGCTTGCGCAAATGACTTAACACATTCGAGCGCTGCATCGGTATCAGCAACATTATTGTATGAAAGCTCTTTGCCCTGAATCTGAGTGGCGTTGGCAACGGATACTTCTGCGGGCTGGCTTTCTTTATAAAAGGCCGCCTGCTGGTGAGGGTTTTCACCATAACGCATCTCCTGTACCTTATCGAACTGCAGGTTAATGGTACGGGGAAAGTTGCTGCGGCTGCCATCTGAATTGATGGTGCCCAGATAATTGGCAATCGCACCATCATAATTTGAGGTGTGTTCAAAGGCTTTAACCGCCAGATCAAAGCGGGTCTGCTGGCGAATGCCGCCGTTTTTGATTTCCTTAATTATGTCATCATAGTCTTCAGGGTTTACAACAATACTCACAAAGGCATGGTTTTTGGCGGTGGCTCTGACCATGGTCGGGCCGCCGATATCAATATTTTCAATTGCATCTTCCAGCGTACAGTCTGCTTTTGCGATGGTGGCGGCAAAGGGGTAGAGGTTAACCACCACCAGATCAATGGGCTGAATATCATTGGCCTGCATAACCTCATCGTCTAACCCGCGACGGGCGAGAATGCCACCATGAATTTTGGGGTGCAGCGTTTTAACCCGGCCATCCATAATTTCTGGAAAGCCGGTATGTTCGGACACTTCGGTTACGGGTAAACTGTTATCAGCGAGTAATTTTGCGGTGCCGCCGGTTGAAAGAATTTCAATGCCGGCATTAACCAGTGCTTTACTCAGCTCTACAATGCCTGTTTTATCTGAAACGCTAATCAGGGCCCTTTTTACAGGGCGGGTATCATTACTCATAATTTCCGCAATCCACAGTGTCTGTCAACAAAAAGGGAATTATAAACGAAATAGTCCATCGGCGTTTATTTTATCAGTTGATATATTTTCAGCTTTTTGCGCAGTGTGCCACGGTTTATTCCAAGGTATTCTGCGGCCTTTGACTGGTTACCATCGACATATGCAAGTATCAGTTCCAGCAGAGGGGCTTCCACCTGCTGTATTACGAGGTCATAGACATTACCCGGAGCTTCGCCATCCAGGTCATCCAGGTATTGTGACAGAGCTGAACGAATGGCGGTGTCCAGCTCGGAGTTCTGATTATCATTTCTAATGTTTTGTAAGTTAACGACATTGCTATTATTCATGCTGCAATTGGCCTGTTTTTAGTTGTTAGTTTAAAAAATGAAACAATATGTTCAAGTTGTTGCTGTGCATCACTAATGCGGTTGATGCCCTGTCGAAAATCGGCCAGCAGCTCTTTCTGTTTGTGCTCTGAAAGGTGGCTTTTGCAGTACCAGCCAATATGTTTACGTGCAATTTGCACACCCCTGCGCTCGCCATAAAAGCCATAAAGTGCGCTTAAATGTCGGGCTAAAATCGTGCCTATTTCAGTTGTCTGAAGTGGCGGTAAAATATGGCCTGTTTCCAGGTAGTGATTGATTTCACGAAAAATCCAGGGCCGCCCCTGAGCCGCTCGGCCGATCATGATGGCATCTGCACCTGTTTTCTGCATCACGTCCCGGGCTTTATATGGCGAGGTGATATCGCCATTTGCTACCAGTGGAATATTAACCTGCTGCTTAACCCGGGCGATGGTATCGTACTCCGCATCCCCTCGATAAGCATCGGCGCGTGTGCGTCCGTGTATGCTGAGCATCTGTATGCCGCAATCCTCTGCAATGCGTGCTATCTGAGGTGCATTTTTGTTTTGCAGATCCCAGCCCGTGCGTATTTTCAGGGTGACGGGAACATCTACAGCCGCAACCACTGCCTGTAATATTTCAGCAACCCGTTTTTCGTCTTTCATCAGGGCAGAGCCAGCGGCAACGTTACATACTTTTTTTGCCGGGCACCCCATATTGATATCAATAATCTGTGCGCCATGCTTAACATTATATTGTGCAGCATCGGCCATTTTATTTGCTTCGGTGCCCGCAATCTGCACGCTAATCGGCCCTGTTTCACCTATGTGATCCATGCGCTCGCGAGTTTTACGGCTGTTTCTCAAATGGGGCTCAGATGTCACCATTTCAGATACCACCAGACCCGCACCCATTTCGCTGCACAGCAAGCGGAAGGGCCTGTCTGTGACACCTGCCATGGGTGCGAGAAATACGGGTGATGAAAGAGAATAGGGGCCGAGTTGCATATTGTATATCCGTTTGCGCGGACGACTTATACTACTCTTATCATCGTTCGGAAAAAATAACTTTTTTTGCTTTTTTTAAAGAAAAAAAGCTTGATTTTTAACAGTCCTAAAAAAATCAGCAACTTGGCGTCAGGCTGAATATTCTATGGGGTTTCTGGAAGTGCAGGTTATTGATTTAAAATAATAATTAATCTGAAAAGATCAGTTGAGCCGCTGTTCTTTGGTGTATAAGTGAAACAGTATTAACTGATAGCTATCAATGAGTTGTCGTTGCTTTGCACGTTCAACTGATTTTTTCAGGCTTAAGGATAATGCCGGCAGTTTTTAAGCTGCGGCCTGAGCAGGGTGGGAGCAAATCAGGCCAGTGATTGCCCTTTATTTTCAGATGCCGGGCAATCAGTCGTATTGCAATTGACCGACAGGCCTGCCATTTCCTTCAGTGTATCCAGTTTATGAATATTGACATATTTACGCTGTGTCGAGAGTAGTCCGTCACTTTGAAAACGGCTGAATGTGCGGCTGATGGTTTCAATAGTGAGGCCCAGAAAATTTCCAATATCTTTACGCGACATACTGAGATTGAACTCAGTTCCTGAAAAGTTACGGGCTTTTAAGCGGGTGGATAAATTGACCAGAAAGGCGGCCAGGCGTTCTTCAGCGCTTTTCTGAGCCATCAGCATTAACAGTGACTGGTCACTGGCAATTTCCTTGCTCATAATTCGAAATAACTGGCGGTGTAGCTCAGGAATCTGGCTGCTCAGCTCTTCCAGCGTATCAAATGGAATTTCACACAGGCTGGTAGTTTCAAGGGCAATTGCCGAGCAGGGGTGTTTTTCTTCGTGGATAGCGTCCAGGCCCATAAGTTCGCCGGGCAGGTACAGGCCGGTAATTTGTTCATCACCCTGCTCACTTTCAGTGAAGGTTTTGATGGAGCCACTACGAACAGCGTAAATAGAGGTAAAGTGCTCGCCGCTATTAAACAGAAACTCACCTTTCTGTAACGGGCGATTGCGCTTAATTATCTTATCTAATTGATCAATATCACCTATATCAAGGCCCAATGGCAGACACAGATCATGTAAATTGCAGCTTTGGCAGGCCGTTTTTAATGCAGATAGCTTAATAGGTGTAGTTGTCATAATATTACTACTATTTTGTTAAGGCTTTAATCAATATTAACTAGTGTATATGATTATTCTAATAAAGGTAAGAATTAATCAGCTGAGGCGTCTACTTTCCACCGCCCATGCAGGGAGGCGATGTCGGTGCTGCACCTTTTTCCACCCATTCTTCAGTTGTCATCGTGTGCAGTGCCAGGGCATGTATCGGACCCTCAAGCTCTTGCGCAAGGGCCTTGTTAATCAGACGGTGTCGGGCCACCAGCATTTTTCCATTAAACTCGTCTGAAACGGCGACGACCTTGAAGTGCGATTCTGAGCCAGCAGGCACATTGTGCATATGGCTTTCATTCGTGACCTCCAGGTGGGAGGGCTTTAACAGAATCTGTAATTTTTCGGTGATATCGTCTTCTATACTCATACTATCGCTTAATTTGTGGCAGTGTAAAGTTGAATTTTATCAAGAAAGAGCAGTGGCAGGGGATAATTTTGAATAAAAAGCAGGCAAAAAAAAGGAGCTGGCCATCACTATTGCGTTGGTCAGCTCCTTCACTCCCCCCCAGGAGATTAGTGAAGAGCGAGATAGATCTCGCGTCTTGCTATGGTTCAAGAATAGATAATAATTGAATTCCCGGTGTTGATGTGAATCAATAAAAAAGAGGTTTGGGGCGAATGTTTTATATTTGCCTGTCTGTGAGCGGCACTTTAATTTTTAAAAATAGTCTATAAATTCATATGTTTGCGGGTGGCTCCAGGCCTGTTTTCAATGAAAAACGGGCATGGATAAAATTAGACAATGGCTAACCACCGGTCCTGCTTAAACAGCTCCAGTGCACTGAAATTACGTTTATAGTCCATTTTCGGGTGACCATTAATCCAGTAGCCCAGATAAATGTGCGGGAGCTGATAAAGCTGTGCTAGCCATATTTGCTGTAATACCGCAAAGGTGCCCAGGCTACGCTTACTTTCCTGAGGGTCAAAAAAAGTATATACAGCCGATAAACCGGTACTTAGAAAATCCACCACAGCGACGGACAATAGTCGCTTTCCCAGTCTTGATTCAATAAAAACACTGCTGTTCCAGTTATTGAGTAAAAAACTACTGAATTCCTCACGACTGGGGTTGGCCATTGAGCCATCTATATGTCTACTGTTCATATATTGCTGGTAGAGAACAAAATATTCTTCTGTAAAACGGGCGTTGACAATATGGGTGGTCAGGCCATTATTGGTTTTCAGGCAGCGGCGTTGCCCACGACTGGCCTTAAAAGTGGGCACATTAATTCTACAGGGGATACAGTCTGCGCACTGGTTGCAGTGCGGCCGATAAACAAATTCACCGCTGCGCCTGAAGCCCTTGCTAATCAGCAGGCTATACAGTGACGCATTCATTTTTATTTGTGGGTCGGGTATGAGATTGGCGGTTTTCCTGTCATCATAATAACCGCACTCGTGTTCTGTTGTGATGTACAGGCTCAGGTTCTGTGGGTTCATAGGCTTATCGGGCGAGTTCCCTTGCCGTCGAGTGATGATTAAAATCGTTCATATAAAGACATAATACCAGAAACAGGGTCGTTCTGACTGTATTAGGCCTCATCACTGTGTTGTTTGGCTAGTGAGACCAATATTACTAACGAAACAGATAGAAAAGACACTCACTGTTAAGGAGATGCTGTAAAACCATCTCTGTAAGCTCAACACTCGCATCCCTGCGGCTGATGCTCCCAAACAATGAGTATTCTTTACTTTGCGTCCCGGTAGCACCTGTTTCAAATACAGTTATATATAGAAAATAGTACAGACCCAATGATATGCATATTAAGGTAAATAATAATCAATTGCTGTGAACCTGTTGTTAGTTTTAAATGTGCCGGGAAAGCCTGAATCAATCGGTTGAACGCCTTAAATCTATATTGACCGGTGAATACCGCCACACATCTATTTGATACGCATCAAATCATTAAACTACGCTCCTGAAAATCTCATGCTCCCGAGCCGAGCCCACACCATTGACATAAAATAAAACAGGCTATAAAGTACCCTGAAATTAAATGCCTGAATAATCCAGTGCCTGAGTAAGTCACCTGAGTAAGTCAGCAAACCGACATATCATGGACAGGCTTAATAATATAGATAGGCACTAATAAAAACAATAACAGGGAGTAAGCGTCGTGGCTCGAAGCAAAAACATCGCTGGCAAAGAATATATTTCATACGGGCACAACACCGGTCGAAAAACCTGGGTACTGAAAGCCCTGGTGCCCGCCATGCAACGGCTGGAAAAAAGCAAAGACAGCAACTACCACTTTCGCTACATTTATAACCGCATTAAAACCCTCAGTAACTCCAGCAGTGCCTTCCACGCAGAAAAGCGTAAGCATGTAACCAATAAGCACGGGTGCAAGCTGAATATGGCGGGCTCCGAGCTTGAGTATTTTATGCACGGGGGTGAGAGCTTTATTGACCGTTTGATATTAAGCGGGGCGGGCTATGTAGATGCAAGGAAAAAAGGCAATATCGCGGGGTTAAACAAAATAGTAAGAGATGAGGAGGGCAAATGGGAAATCAAGGGCCCTATCGACACGGTCCAGACCCGGCATATTGCGATTAGCGGTGATGCCTGGCGCATTGAAGAAACCCTGCTGTTTATGTCTAAAATGATTAAAAAAGCCCACCCGGAAGACAGCTACTTTTTAACCAATGGCAATAAAAGCCAACAGGGCTACAGCTGTTTTTTTAGCCCCTGCAAAAAGGGCAAAGATGATGGCTGGGAAGCCATGCAACGGCTGATGCCGGCACAGGGGGCGATGTCTGATCTGGCGGTGCGCCAGGCAATTGTCGATCGCCTCTCCGCCTGCATTGAAGTGGCGGGGAAAAAAGACAGCAAAAAACTCAACTGGACAATACAGGGCTCGGCCTCAGAGATTTTCCACGATGCGTTCGTAGACCTGAAGTCGCGCAATAAACATCTGCCGGGGTATGGGGTCGACCTGTCACAACAGACGGTACACTTTTTTAACCCCCACACCGACCCGATGAAGCTTAGTGACATTATAGAGGATGTTTTCAAGGGGCCTTCTGAAAGCGGGCTGATAACCTCCGCCCTTAAAAGCCCGGGCAATAAAATTGCAGCGATCAAGGGGCATAAAAAATATCAGGACAAAGTCATTGCCGAGAATAAAGCCAAAAACCCGGAAAAAAGCAATGCGGCTGCCGAGCTTGAAAAGCACAGGGTTACCGGTATGGGGCATGGCGCGGGGAAAATGGTGGTGAAATTCGGCACCATGACCGCCGCCGCGATTGGTGCACTGGTAAATGACACCGCCCGTGAGCAAATCACTAATATGTTCAGCTCCGTTGGTGAGTCTCTTGTCAATAACCCCTATGGGACTGGCGCTGCTCTCGGACTGGGCTATGTTATTAAGGGGCATGAGGTAATCACCCAAAACACACCCAGAATGCTCGCCCTGGCCTCACTCACCAAAGCTAATTTCACCGACGATCGCCGGCATTTAGACCAGCTTACCGAAATTAACAATATCAAAGCCGCCGGCCAACTGCATAACCTGAGTTTGGGCTTAAGTATCTAATGTTTGATTTTTTAACCCGGCCCAAAGGCCCGAAAATCACCAAAAATACCGAGACCGTGACCCTGGACTTTTCAGGCACCAAGGTCCGCTTTAAGGCCCCGGGCTACTCCTATGCGATGATTGAGCAGGACGATGATGACCTGCTGCCCACGGAGTATGATCTGGATGATTTTAGCTACTATGGCTCATCACTATATCTAAATTTTAATGAGCACCCCTATAACCCAGAAATCGATATAGCCGGTTTTGGTGCCTTTAAAACCATCTGGGGTTTTCGACAAGCCTTACTGGGGAATAAATACGACAGCAGCACCCTGTCTTTTCTGGTCGGCGTCGATCAT
>UOFI01000186.1_pt1 | contig 61625 bp, 51 predicted proteins | sample 1988361 | NCBI WGS metagenome assembly UOFI01 (sample SAMEA4712194, study PRJEB27164) | hydrothermal vent metagenome | biome: marine basaltic hydrothermal vent biome; feature: marine hydrothermal vent; material: mineral | place: Pacific Ocean | collected 2011-06-14/2011-07-23 | depth 1689 m
TAATGTGGATGCGAGTGCAATCACGGCCACAATAAACGCGGGTTCTCCTGACTTTACTTTAACCACTACTAACGCAGCGGTAGATATTCAGGTTGGCGATATTACCGATTCACTTGCGACTAACTTCACCGCTGCAGTTGCTGCAGCGACAGGGTCAACAGCTGATACTGGGGCCCCGGATGGAACGATTACCTCTAATACATCAGGTACAACTGTAAGGGCAGACGGCAATAATGTACTGGCTATGGACATTACTGTTAGTGGGGCCGGGTCTACACCTACCGCATTTACTGGCCAGGATGTGAATCTTACCGGGGTTGATGTGACCAGCGCTTCAGCTGTAGCCGATGCCATAGTGACCGCCTTTAGTGGTGTGGACGGCAATGGAAGTCTCAGTGTGACTAAAAATGTATCCAATGAGGTGGTTATTGCATCAACCAGTGAAACGGTATCGGATATTACCTTTACAATTGATACCAGCACGACTACCAATACAGCGGCGAGTCTGACAATCAACACACCAGGTGGAACACTGGGTACCAATGAAAATAATATTCTTAATTTTGCCGGTGCTGATACACTGACTTATACCAGTGTGATAGAAACCAGTGGCTTTTCATTTAATGGCAGTGCATTGATTGAAGCCGGAGGCAGTGGTTCACTGGCGGCGGTGACTACAGGCTCGTTGAGTATTACACTGGATGATGGTGTAACCGTAAATTCAAGTGTTTCAACCGGTAGTATATTCACTACTGCGGCATTAACCGATGCGGTGACTACAAACCTGGGTCTGGCAGTAACAACTGCAGGAAATAATGTTGCAGCACAAACATTAACAATCGGCGGTGAAGCATCTGCTACGGTCAGTGTGGCTGAAGATGCATCTGCATCGACTATTGCGGCAGATATTAATGACAAGTCAAACTCAACCGGTGTGTCTGCAACCGCCACAACGACTGCGGTACTGGCTAATCTATCCACAGATGGTGTTGTTTCATTTAACCTGAACGGCATAAATATTTCATCCAATGTCACCACCACTAATCTGGGTTCACTGGCAACAGCCATAAATGATCGTACCAGCCAGACCGGGGGTATTACGGCTAAAGTGAGTGATGATGGAGCCAGCCTTACATTAACTGATTCCAGTGGTGATGATATCTCTATCGGAGCCTTTAACAGCTCGGTTGCGACTGATGGTATAACCGGTACGGCGGTTGACCTGGAAGTGACGGGTGGAAGTGGAACAACAGTCACTTTACGCGACGGTGGTGCAAACTCTGGTGATTTTGATTCTACCGTGATTGGCGGTACGGTTGAGTTTCAGTCAGAATCTACCTTTACAGTTAACTCAAGCATTTCTGATGCGGCAGGCGGTCTGTTCGTCGGTGTTGCTGATCAGCTACAGGCCAGTAACTTACAGAATGTAGATTCTATTGATATCGGCACAGTGGAAGGTGCCAATAGAGCCATCGATATAGTGGATGGAGCACTGGCTAATATCGACAGCATCCGCGGGGATTTAGGTGCGATTCAAAACCGCTTTAACTCAACCATCTCTAACCTGGGGTCGGCGGTTGAAAACTTCAGCGCAGCCCGCAGCCGGATTATGGATACGGACTTTGCGGCTGAAACTGCGAACCTGACCCGGGCGCAGATACTGCAACAAGCGGGTGTAGCGATGTTAGCTCAGGCTAACTCATTACCACAGCTGGTTCTGAGTCTGCTGCAGTAAGGTCGCTAGACAGGTGGTAATGACCAGGCCAGGACGGTTTGCCAACACAGTCGGGGAGTTATTCCCGGCTGTGTTGAGGTCGTTATCAATGACTATTAATAAACCCTGCACATAGGTGTGAACATGTCTACTGATATCGTGACAAAACAGATTTCAAAAGATGCCCTGACTTCAACAACGGCCAGGCCGGCTAATGCTGCTAACACGCAGAACCGGCAGAGTATTGCTGCTGAAGAAGGCAAAACTTTACCGTCTAATAGCCCGGCTGAGAAGTTAAGCAGTGAAGAGCTACAACAGGTGGTAACACAACTCAATAAACAGATGCAGCAAATTCAGCGTGATTTGTTGTTTAGTGTTGATGACAGTAGTGGCCGTACCGTTGTCCAGGTGGTCAATACAGAGACTGAAGAGGTGGTCAGGCAGATTCCATCTGAAGAAGTACTGCGCATTTCCAGTAGCCTTCAGGAACAGCTGGATGGTGGCACTGGCCTTATTTTTGAAACATCTGCATAACTGGCCTTTAAATTGCAGTTGGTTTTTAGCATAAAGAACACGGTGTGTTTTTTATCTAATTTATTTAGCCGTGACATATTCTGGCGCAGCTGAATAAATGTAACGCTAATGAGTGAATGAAAATTGTTGCTACTTAATGCCCTTTTGCAGGGGGAGTGGTCAGCTATAATTTATCGAGGTTTTCATGGCAACAATAACTGCTGCAGGTATCGGCTCTGGACTGGATGTTAATAACATTCTGGAACAGATTGTGGAAGCCGAGCGTGCGCCTGCTGAAAGCCGCCTTGATTTAAAAGAAACAAACTTACAGGCTGAACTGAGTGCTTTTGGTTCATTTAAAAGTTCAGTCAGTTTATTTCAGACATCGCTGGGTAAACTTCAGTCGGCGGCGCTGTTTAATAGCAGTGATGTTTCGGTGAGCAATACCGATGTATTAACCGCTTCCACATCAAGTATTTCAAAACCGGGTAATTTTTCAGTTGAAGTTAAAAGTCTGGCACAGGCACAGACCCTGGCCTCGATAGCATTTAATGAGTTAGATGATGTCATTGGCAGTGGCACTTTGACATTTGATTTTGGCACCACTGTGTATGACCCCGGAACAGATTATGCGACCGGTGATGATACCTATACCAGTTTTACAAAAAATTCAGAACGCCCCAGTGAATCGATTGTTATCGATAACACTAATAACACAATCAGTGGCATACGTGATGCGATTAATGCAGCAGATATAGGCGTTAGTGCAACCATCGTAGATGATGGCTCGGGTTTTCGTTTATTGCTGGCATCCGATCAGCAGGGCCTGGATAACAGCCTGCAGGTCAATGTGAGTGAAGGTGGCACTGTTGCTGATGATACAGATATGAGCGGTTTGTCGGTGCTGGCGTTTAACAGCATTGCAAGCAATGCAGAGCAAACACAATCCGCACTTGATGCGAATATTTCCGTCAATGGTTTAAGCGTATTGCGTGAAAGTAATTCGATTGTTGGTGCAATACCCGGTGTGACCCTGAATTTAAAAACAGCTGATGTGGGAAACCCCGTGCAGCTGGTGATTACCAGTAACAATGTAGAAAAATCTCAGGAAAATATTGGTGATTTTGTTGATGCGTTTAATGAACTGGCAACGGTTTATAATAACCTGAGTGCGTTTGGGGGTAACGATGGTCAAAATGGAATTTTATTAGGTGATAATACTTCTCGCAATATCATTCAGCAGATGCGTCGTGAGTTGGGTGATTTTTCCAGTAATGGCGGCAGCTTTAATAGTCTAAGTTCAATTGGTATTACGACGGCACGTGATGGCACGCTGAAACTGGATGCAGCGGTATTAAATAAGGCACTTGAAAATGATTTTGATTCTGTAACACAGCTTTTTTATGCCAGTGGAAATACCACAGACAGCGATGTTACTTTTAACTCCAGCACCGCTTCTACCAAAGCGGGTGATTATTCAATTTCAGTTGGCTCATTGGCTACTCAGGGTCAGCTAGTCGCCCAGGGTATCAGTGGGCCGATTACGATTAATGCAACGAATGATAGTTTTTCACTATTTGTGGATGGGGCATCTACTGGAAATATCGCTATTACACAGGCGAGCTATAGTGATTTAAATTCTCTCGCACAGGAAATTGAAACTCGTGTCAATGCATCCAGCGCACTGCAGAACATCAGTTTAAATATTTCAGTGAGTTATGTTTCAGGTGCTTTGCAATTTACATCATCCAGTTATGGTGTTAATTCCAGTGTCAGTACTTCGTTACAGAATAGTACGCTGGGTTTAACCTCTGCAGCTACATCAAGTGCTGGAAGTGATGTCACCGGGAGTATAGGTGGGCTTTCTGCCATTGGTGAAGGGCGTGTCTTAACGGGTTCTGGGGAGGCTTCGGGTCTGGCGGTTGAAATTGCCGGCAGTACTGCGGGCAGCCGGGGGAGTGTTGTATTTTCAAAAGGGCTGGCATCTGAGCTGGATTCACTTATCAATAAGTTTCTTGCGGATGATGGTCAGCTAACGGCCAAAACAGACAGTATTAATAAGCAAATTTTAGATATATCCGAACAGCGAGTTGACCTTGATGCACGGGTTGCGCAGATAGAAGAGCGTTTCAGGCGTCAGTTTTCGTCTCTGGATGTTCTGATCTCCCAGTTAAATGCAACCAGTTCGTTTTTACAGCAACAGCTCGACTCTTTGCCGGGTATCTCTTTTAACAGGAAATAAACGCAGTAAAGCAGGCATTTGTTGTGTGTACTCTGCTATATACAACCAATGGATAAACACAAATCATCAGACAGGTCAGAAAATGGGCCGGGAAACAGGAATAAAACTATGCAAAATTCAGCCGCAATGAGTCAGTATAAACAGGTGGGTGTCCAGTCTTCAGTCGGGGGTGCCGATCCGCATACACTTATACAAATGCTTATAAATGGTGCGATTGAGCGTTTAAATACCGCTAAAATGCATATTCAGAAAAAAAACATAGCCAGAAAAGGGGAAGATATCGGTCGTGCAATATCCATAATTGATGGCCTGAGATCATCATTGGACATGAAAAAAGGCGGTGAAATAGCGGAAAATCTTGAATCACTGTATGAGTACATGCAGCGGCAGTTACTTTCTTCAAATATAGAAAATAACCAGCAGAAAATTGATGAAGTACTCGGCTTGTTAAATGAAATTCGTTCTGGATGGAATGCAATTCCCCAGGATATTCGCAAACCAAAACAACCCGCTAAGTAGTTGTTTGTCATAGACTTATGAATATGTCGATGAGTGATAATCGCAATCAACAATGGCAGAATATTTTGCAGATGACGAAGCAGTTAAGCCAGTTATCTGCAGAAGAAAACTGGCAACAGATGATTGAGCTGGAGGCCGAACGCTTTGATCGCCTGAAGCAGTTTTTCTCATCACCTGTCACCGATGCTGAAGCCGGAGATATTGCAGAAGGTATTCAACAAATTATGGAAAATGATCAGCATCTGCTGGAGCTTGGTAAAAACATACAGCAGCAAACATCTGAATCGGCCCGGAAAATCTCAAAGGGTCGAATGGCGGTTAATGCCTATAAAAATCTCCAAAATTAAATTATATGTAAGATATGTTGTATAAGTCTATGAATTTAATGGTATTAAGTGGCTATTTAATCAAAGACAGTATTTTGACATTTAAGAAATCTCTGCTTTAATCAACGTATTAAATATGATTTCTTAACAGGAACTTAATGTCAGTCACCCCAGGTCAGCCCCGCATTCTTTTAGTTGAAGACGACCCTCAGTTATTTAATGAAATTAAAGCACTGATGGGCTTTGTCGGCTATGACACCTTATATGTTAATGATATTGATTCCCTTGATGGGGTTTTAAACAGCGCTCATCAAATGAGTGGTGATGAGTTTACAGCGGTATTGTTAGGCCGGTTTCAGGGCGAGTGTGACAGGGTAGAAGCGTTAAAGCGGGTCCAGTCAAAGGGCCTGCCGGTCATTTTATTCAACCTTGATAAAATCATGCTTGAGAAATATCGCAGCCAGTTTGACAGAGTGGTGACGCACCTTGAAATGCCTTTAAAGTATGAAACCCTTTCCCGGGCGCTGGAACAGGCCGATGCCATGACCTCGGTAAATGATGGTGCTTCAGTTAAAAAAATGGTCAGCAGCATCCCCAAGCTGGGGGGGAACAGTGCAACCATTCAATATGTGAGAACCATGATCGAGCAGGTGGCCAAAACAGAGGCCAGCGTGCTGATTCTGGGGGAGTCGGGTACCGGTAAAGAGGTTGTGGCGAGAAACATACATGCTCTGTCTAATCGTTGTAAAGACGGTTTTGTTCCAGTGAATTGTGGTGCTATACCCGCTGAACTATTAGAAAGTGAACTGTTTGGTCATGAAAAAGGCGCTTTTACCGGAGCCATCAGTTCCCGCCAGGGCCGATTTGAACTGGCTGAAAAGGGCACATTATTTCTCGATGAAATTGGTGATATGAGCCTGCCAATGCAGGTGAAATTATTACGTGTTTTGCAGGAGAGAACATTTGAAAGAGTGGGCAGTAATAAAAGCATACGGGCAGATGTAAGAATACTGGCTGCGACACACCGTAATCTGGAAGAAAATATTAAAAATGGTCAGTTTCGGGAAGATCTGTTTTATCGGTTAAATGTATTTCCCATTGAATTACCCTCACTCAGAGAGCGGCTTGAAGATGTACCCTTTCTGTTACAGGACCAGATTGATAAGCTTGAGACGCAACAGAGAGGTTCGGTAAGATTAACCGCTGCGGCAACAGAAATGCTCAGCCAGTATTCATGGCCGGGTAATGTAAGAGAGTTATCAAATTTAATAGAGCGCCTTTCTATTTTATACCCGGATAGTGTTGTAGATGAGCAGCACTTACCGCCAAAATATCAGGTGGCGAACGGTCAATTTGCCTTGAGAAAATCCTCAGCCGGTAAATCATCACAGGCGGCTTTTAACCCCGCACTGATGTTTGCAGATCTGGACGAAGATGATGACGCAGCAGAAAATCAGCCTGAAAAAATACCAGTATCAACGGGTCAGGTAGAAACAAAGACTGTGCCTGAAGAGTTATCATCACAAATAGGTGATGAAGGCATGGACCTGAAAGAATACCTGGCCAATCTGGAAGTGAAGTTAATTAAACAGGCGCTGCAAACAACAGAAGGTGTTGTTGCACACGCAGCCAAACTGCTTAAAATGCGCAGAACAACGCTGGTTGAGAAGCTTAAAAAGTATGAAATTAAGGCTTGAAATACGTTATTAGTCGTTCGTCTTTAGTTGCTGGTCATTCGTCAGAAGAAAATTCAACCTAGAAAATTCAACCTAGAAAAATCAACCTAGAAAATTCAACCTAGAAAATTCAACCTAGAAAAATCAGTTGACCGCGTAAAGATATTGTAAGTGCATGATCATATTTACTTTACTAATAAATGAGCTTTCACCCATTCGGTGAACAGCGCTGCACCATCAATTGCACCTCTGGGAGCACAGCTGACTCTATCAAAGCATCGCTCCTTTGCTTCCCTGCAACCGCGATATTAGTGCATCCCTGCACGTCTTCGCTCCTTTGCTTCCCTGCAACCGCGATATTAGTGCATCCCTGCACGTCTTCGCTCCTTTGCTTCCCTGCAATTGCGATATTAGTGCATCCCTGCACGTCTTCGCTCCTTTGCTTCCTGCAATTGCGATATTAGTGCATCCCTGCACGTCAGCAAAAGACTCGCCATTAGCGCTCTTTTTGATTACGTCCCATAATTATCAACATGGGCACACCCAGAGACACACTTTATGGCGTCCAACTGATTAATTTAGGATGAAATGTTCACGCTGTTGACGAAAGACGAAAGATATTTACCACCGGCAAATACTTGCCAGCAGGACAGAAAATTGACAATTTTTTGCCGCCATTCGCTATCTCCTTGAAAATCATAAGAAAATATTTCTGGCATAAATAATGCTCCACTACTGTTAAGAGTAATAACAGTGACGCAATCACGACATGAACCCGTCAGCCGAAATACAAAACACAAACACAGAACTTGAGCCGCAACTCTCAGACCCGGTTCAGCTGGTTGCAGCCTTTGAGCAGTTCGGGCGTTTATCAAACCAGCTTCAGCAGTCATATAATGAACTCGATAAACGGGCGGCTGAACTTACCGAGCAACTGGCGTCGTCACAAAACGAACGTTTAAAACAACTGGCAGAAAAAGAACAGTTAGCGCTTCATCTGGAAACATTATTGAATGCATTGCCGGCGGGCGTGCTGTTTGTTGACGACAGGGGGATTATTAAAACAGCGAATCCTGCTGCAGAGAAGCTGTTTGATCAGTGTCTTACAGGAAAACAGTGGCGCAAAGTTTATGCGAAAAATACAGCGAAGCATACCGAGCAGGATTTACATTTAAAATCGGGTCGCATATTGAGTTTAAAAAGCCGAAGCCTGAAAAGCCGAAACCTGAACAATCCAGCACAAAAAGATCGGGCTCATGATAACAGTCAGGGAGAAATTATACTTATGGATGATATCACTGAACAGCGAATGTTTGAAAGTTTGGCGAACAGAGAAAGTCGTCTGTCTGCCATGGGGCAAATGGCTGCCGGCCTGGCGCATCAGCTACGAACACCTCTGGCATCGGCCATTTTATATGCATCACAGTTAAGTCAGGTAACGGATCAAAAAAATGAGCCGAGCCGTCGGCAGCAGAATAAAGCGGTTGAAAAGGTGGGTACCTGTTTACGTTATCTGGAAAAATTGATTAATGACATGTTGATGTATGCTAAAGGTGGCGAATTTGCAGATCAGACATTCCTGATTGATCAGCTATTACTTGATTTTAAAGTCCGCATTGATCCGCAGTTACAGAAGAATAATACTCGGCTGGTGATAAGCAATCAGCTGGATGGTGAAAAACTGACCGGCAGTGTTGATGCGCTGGTGAGTGTGTTAATAAACCTTGCAGAAAATGCCATGCAGGCCTGTGGTGATACTGCCTGTAAACTTCAGCTAAAAGTTTATCGCCAGGCTGATTACCTGATTGTATCCATGCATGATAACGGCCCGGGATTAAGTGTCGAGCAGCAAGCAAAAATATTTCAGCCTTTTTATACGCAGAGAAATAAAAGTGAAACTCATCAGACGCAGGGTACCGGGTTGGGCCTTGCTGTGGCCCAGTCAATTGTTCAGGCTCATCATGGTGACCTTAAAGTTCGTTCGCAAACGGGGATGGGTTCAACTTTTTACATCTGTTTACCATTAAAACGAAACGAGCGTTTTTTGCCAAGTGGTCAGAACGTATCTTAATTAAGTTGTTTTAAATAGAAAATAACAAAAAATGTACAGTCGGAGAAAAAATACATGGTAAAAAGTAACAGAAAGTCAGTTGATATTCTGATTGTTGAAGACGATGTGCAGTTGCGTGAAGCGATTTGTGATACCTGTGAAATTTCAGGTTTTACAGTTATATGTGCAGAACATGGTCAGGCGGCATTAATAAAAATCAGTGAGTATAACTTTGGACTGGTGTTAACCGATGTGCAAATGCAGCCGATGGATGGCATTGAGTTACTACATAAAATATCAGAAAAATATCCACAACTTCCGGTTGTTGTTATGACTGCATATGCGAGTATTGAAAAGGCCGTTGATATTATGAGGCTGGGTGCTGCAGATTATCTGGTCAAGCCCTTTGAAGCGAGTGCTTTGCAGGATGTTATTAAACGTTTAATGTTAATTGACGGATCGTCGGAAAATGAAGTGCTGGAACAGGAAAGTGAATTAATAGCGGTTGATGAAAAAATGCACTCTCTTAAATTGCTGGCCAGTAAAGTAGCACAAAGTGATGCTACTGTTTTACTGCATGGTGAAAGCGGTTCAGGTAAAGAGGTGTTCGCACAGTTTATACATTATCAATCGGGTCGTGCAGGGCAACCATTTGTAGCCATTAACTGCGCGGCAATACCTGAAAATATGCTGGAAGCGGTACTGTTTGGATATGAAAAAGGCGCATTTACCGGTGCCTGTCAGGCAACTGCTGGAAAGTTTGAGCAGGCTCAGAATGGCACTTTGCTACTTGATGAAATTTCAGAAATGGACTCAGCATTACAGGCTAAACTATTGCGTGTGTTGCAGGAAAAGGAAGTTGAAAGGCTGGGAGCAAAGAAGATGATTAAACTTAATGTGCGTGTGCTGGCAACCACCAACCGGAACTTAAAAAACGAAGTTGAAAAAGGCCGTTTTAGGGAGGATTTATTTTACAGACTCAGTGTTTTTCCCATGAGAATTCCGCCTTTGCGAGAGCGCGTTTCAGATATTATACCCATTGCAATAAAATTACTTAATAAACATGCCGATTTTCCCGATCATAAGCTGACATTAACAGTGGATGCACAGCAGAAATTGCTGGCTTACCCATGGAAAGGAAATGTGCGTGAACTGGACAATGTCATGCAGCGCGCACTCATATTTAAAGATGGGGCTGAAATATGCAGCCAGGATATTCACCTTGAACTGGATGAAGGTGATGAGCATGAAGCTACAGCCGATGATTTTCAGGAATCTGAACTTAATCACGGCCTAAAGAACAGAGAGCAGCAGATTATTCTGGAAGCATTACAGGCCGGTAATGGGAGCCGAAAATATGCAGCTGAAAGGTTAGGTATAAGCCCCAGAACCTTGCGTTATAAACTGGCGCGTATGCGTGAGTCCGGGATATCGGTTTGATTTTTATATATATGATTTTGCAAGATGGATCAGGAGAATTGAATCCTTTAAATATCGACTACAATTTGGGTGAACGATTATGAGTAATATGAATGTACAGCAGGTGCTGGCTCAGATGAGAGTAATGGAGGCGCAGGCTAAGTTGCAAACCGGCCCGGCCCAAATGGGGGCAGATTCAGTTGCTGTTAATAATGCACAGGCTACACAGAAAACCGATTTTGCAGAGGTTCTTTCGAATTCAGTCAATTCGGTAAATGAAACAATGATGACATCCGGCGGGATGGCTAAAGCCTTTGAAAAAGGAGACTCTAATATAACCATGGCTGAACTGGTTATTAATATGGAAAAAGCCAGTGTGTCTTTTCAGGCGATGACGCAGGTGCGCAATAAATTATTAACTGCATATCAGGAAATTATGAATATGCCGGTTTAAAGTCATTTGTCTTTCGTCGTTAGTCGTTCGTTGAAAAGAGAAATATTTAAAGGCTACCGACTAATGACGAAAAAACAGTGACGTATTTTTAAAGGTTAAAAAATGGCAGAACAAGCAGTAACACCATCAACTACAATGATGATTCCAGTACCCCGTATTATTGGCGCAGTGTTAGGCGTTGTGGTGACTGTTCTGGTGAGCATTGGTATATATACCTGGGGCACAGCCCCCAGTTTCTCATCACTTTATAACGGGCTTGAACCGACGGATGCGGCGCAAGTGATTGCAGCTCTGCAAAGTGCGGGGATTGCATATGAATTAAATGCGGCCTCCGGTTCGGTTATGGTGGAAAGTGGCAGGGTGCATGAAGCCCGCTTAAATCTGGCCTCCCAGGGTTTACCTAAAGGCACTGCCATGGGGCTTGAAATGCTCCATGAAGAGCAGAACTTTGGCACCTCACAGTTTGTTGAAAGTGCTCGATATCACCATGCGATGGAAACGGAGCTGGCCAGAACGATCAGTACTATGCGCAATGTTAAATCTGCCCGTGTGCATCTGGCAATTCCCAAAAAATCGGTGTTTGTGCGTAAGCGTGAAAAACCCAGCGCCTCGGTGGTGCTAAACCTTTATGGTGGTCGGGTGATTGAACCTGGGCAGGTTAATGCCATTGTCCACTTAACCGCTTCAAGTATTTCAAGTCTGTCTCCAGAACATGTAACGGTTGTTGATCAGAGTGGGCGTTTGCTTTCATCCGGTGACCTGAGCAGCAGTGTTGCAATGACAACGAAGCAGTATGATTATGTGCGCCTGGTTGAGCGGGATTATGAACAGCGAATTGAGCATTTACTTGAACCGATTATGGGGGTGGGGAAAGTGCGCGCCACTGTAAATGCTAATATTGATTTTACGCAACTGGAAAGTACCGAGGAATTATTTAATAACCCCAAACAGACGGTGCGCAGTGAGCAGTCTTCAGAGTCAAAAAGGTTTACTAAATCCGGCGGCGGTGTACCCGGTGCGCTTTCTAATCAGCCGCCACAGGGAGGGCAGCTGGTGGAGGGGACGGGCGATGCCGGTGTTGTTCCAGCAAGCTCTAAACCACAGAATACCAGCCGAAATTCAGTTCGTAATTATGAAGTCGATCGTACCATACGTCATTCCCGGCAGGGAACGGGAAAGGTGCAACGATTAACGGTCGCGGTGCTTGTTGATGACAAGGTTGCGGTTGAAGAGGGGGAAACCACCCGCACACCTCTGACGAAAGATGAAATCGCCCGTATCACTTCCCTGGTGCAGCAAACAATTGGCTTTAGTCAGGACCGGGGAGATCTGGTGAATGTAATTAATGCATCCTTTACGCCGCTGGAAGCGGTTGAAGACCTGCCTGAGCCATCTATTATGGAGAACAGGTGGGTGCAGCTGGCACTCAAGTGGTTGGGGCCTTTTATACTGATTTTAATTCTAATATTGACTATTCTTAAACCATCGATCAAAGGTTTGAGCAGTTATACGCCACCTGTTCCCGTACTGGCTTCACCGGCAAATGAGGACGCTGCAGGTAATGAGAATGCGCAGGGGGGGGTTGCTGCTGGAGAAGGGGCTGCACAGCTGGAGCATCAGGCCAGTGCAATTCCTCTGCCATCTGACCATGATGAAAAGGTCGATTTTGCCCGTTCGATGGTTCAGCAGGACCCTAAAAAAGTGGCTAATGTTGTAAAAGACTGGATTGGTAATGAACCCGCATAAGAGTAAAGTATAAATATAAGTATGGCTGATGAAACTCCACAATTACTAACCGGCATACAGCGAGCCGCTGTCTTATTGATGGCCATGGGCTCGGAAAATGCGGCAGAAGTACTCAAACATTTAAACCCCAAGGAAGTGCAGAGTCTGGGGGGGGCAATGGCGGCGCTGGAAAATGTGAATAAGTCGACCATGACATTGGTGATGGATGACTTTATAAACGAAGTAAGTAATCAGACTTCGGTAGGTATTGGATCTGAAGATTACATACGTGAGATGATGGTCAATGCACTAGGTGAAGATAAAGCCAATAATATGATTGACCGGATTTTACTGGGCAGTGGTAATAAAGGCCTGGAGTCATTAAAGTGGATGGATGCACGCTCAGTAGCTGAAGTTATTCGTCTGGAACATCCGCAGATTATGGCCATTGTTTTATCGTATCTGGAACCGGATCAGTCGGCTGATGTGTTAAAAATGTTACCTGAAAGGGCGCGGCCGGATATTTTAATGAGGGTTGCTTCGCTGGAAGGTATACCGCCTTCAGCTTTACAGGAACTGGATAAAATTATGGAAAAGCAGTTTTCCGGTAATCAGAATGTGAGCCAGAATAGCATGGGAGGATTTAAGACAGCGGCTAATATTCTTAATTTTATGGAAGGCTCTGTTGAAAGTGCCATTATGGAATCCATTGGTGAGCATGACCAGGAAATGCAGGACAGCATTTCAGAGCTTATGTTTGTTTTTGATAATTTAAATGATGTTGATGATCGAGGCATACAGGCGTTACTCAGAGAAATATCTACGGATAGTTTAACCCTGGCTTTAAAAGGTGCGAATGAATCGCTTAAAGAAAAAATACTTAAAAACATGTCAAAACGTGCATCTGAAATGTTACGTGAGGATATGGAAGCTCGGGGCCCTGTGCGCTTGAGTGAGGTTGAAGCGGCACAAAAAGAAATTATCAGTACTGCGCGAAGACTATCAGATGAGGGTGAAATAATGCTGGGTGGAAGTGGTGGAGAAGAGTTTGTGTAGTGTTTACTCAGGTTCTGGCAGGACAGATGAAATGAATAACGAGTATCTACTTCAAGAGACTCATTCGTATGACTAAAAAGTTTTCAGTACCGGACAGTGATATTCAGCATTATATAATGCCTGAGTTAACGGGCAATATTGTCGGTATGAAAGATGAGGCAATACGACCACAGACGGTAGAAGAAATTGAAGCCATACAGAAGCAGGCCTATGAAGAAGCCAGGCAGAGTGGATATGCCGACGGCTTGAAACAGGGGCTTGCTGAAATGCAGGCTAAGGCGGAAAAACTACAGGGGGTGTTTAATTTTTTACAGCATCCGCTGAAAGAAATGGACCGGGAAGTTGAACAGCAACTAACTGAGCTGAGTATTGTTCTGGCAAAACAGTTATTGCAAAAAGAATGCAAAATAGATGAGCAGCATATTCTAGCTTTAATACATAATTCGCTGGATTATCTGCCAGTGAAATCACGGGGGATCAGGGTCAGGCTGAATCCGCGAGATATTGAGTTACTGGATCAGTCGGGCATAGATATTAGTGAGCAAAGCTGGGCGTGTGAAGCGGATAAATCAGTGACTGCTGGTGGATGTATTATTGAGTCTGAAACATCCCATATAGATGCAACGGTAGAGGCTCGTGTACAGCAGTTGATCGATCAGTTAAATCAGCACCAGAGTGGCGAGGAAAATGATGCAGCAGAGTGAGCATTTTCAACGCTGGGGGGCTAGTCTCGGTAAAAAACAGTCGCAGATAAAAACACCGGAGCCAGTGGTTGAAGGGCGCTTAACCCGTATGGTGGGGTTGACCCTTGAGGCGATAGGTTGTGAGGCGGCTGTGGGTACCAGTTGTAATATTATTGCGCCGGGTAATCATTGCATTGAAGCCGAGGTGGTGGGTTTTTCTGGCGATAGAACCTATTTAATGGCGATGGGGGAAAGCCGCGGACTGGTTCCGAACGCAAAAGTCATACCGGCAGGCCATTCCAGCATTATAAAAATATCAGAGGCTTTTCTGGGGCGGGTTATTGATGGGCGTGGACGCCCACTGGATGGCAAAGGCCGTATTCAGTCTAATCATGAGCTGGCAGAGGAAATGCCACTGGCAGGAAAATTCATTAATCCGTTAATGCGTGACCCGATTAAACAACCGTTAGATGTAGGCGTGCGGACGATTAATTCATTATTGACCGTGGGTCGTGGTCAGCGTATGGGGCTGTTTGCTGGCACCGGTGTGGGTAAAAGTATATTACTCGGGATGATGACAAAGTATACTGAGGCGGATGTGGTCGTGGTGGGGCTGATCGGAGAACGTGGCCGTGAAGTAAAAGAGTTTGTGCAGGATATTCTCGGGCCTCAGGGCTTAACCCGGGCCTGTGTTGTGGCGGCTCCTGCCGATTCCTCCCCTCTGGTTCGAATTCACGGGGCCATGCTGGCAACGAGTGTGGCAGAGTATTTTCGTGATAAAGGCAAAAAAGTATTGTTATTAATGGATTCATTATCACGTTTTGCTCAGGCGCAGCGTGAAATTGGTCTGTCGATTTCAGAGCCGCCGGCAACGCGTGGTTATCCGCCTTCTGTATTTGCCAAAATTCCTCAGTTAGTAGAACGAGCGGGTAATGGTCAGGCTGGGCAGGGTTCAATAACCGCTTTTTACACCGTGCTGACAGAGGGTGATGATCAGAATGACCCCATAGCGGATGCGGCCAGGGGGATTCTGGATGGACACATCGTTTTGTCCCGGCAATTGGCGGATATGGGGCAATACCCGGCTATCGACCTGGAATCATCGATTAGCCGGGTTATGCCAATGGTTACATCCGCTGGTCAGTTGCAGTCCAGTAATCAGTTGAAGCAACTATACTCAATATATGAACAGAATAGAGACCTGATCAATGTGGGTGCCTATCAGCAGGGGAGTAATTCACTGATTGATCAGGCCATTTTAATGCAGCCGCATATTCAACAGTTTATGGCACAGGGAATGAACGAAGCTGTGAGCATGAATCAGAGTCAGCAGCAGCTTGAACAGTTGTTGGCGAAGGCTCAGCAGACAGAAGCATAACGTGGTTAGTTTTTTGTCATTGGGCGTTCGCCAAAGACCAGTGACTATAGAAACTAACGACTAAAGACGGTAATCTAATGCGTTCAAAACGAATGAAACCCATAGCCAATCATGCCGATCAGCAACAGCAGCAGGCGGTGCAGATTTATGTGGCAGCGCAGCAGGTGGTTGTAAAGGCGCAGCAGCAACTGGATCAGCTGATCGAGTATCGAGCAGAATACAATACAAACGGAATAAGCGGCGATACCAACAGCACGATGCTGAGAGACTATCAGCTATTTCTGGCAAAAATAAACCAGAGCATTGATCATGCAAAAATGAATATTCAGCATCAGAAGCAGCTTTGTGAGCTGGAAAAACTAAACTGGTTAAAAAGTCGTTCGCGCAGCAAGGCATTGGAAGCGGTAATAGAAAAATATCAGCAAAATGAAGCTCAAATTGAAGCACGCATAGAACAGAAAGACCAGGATGAACATGCCAGTCGTATAGCGGGCCTCAGCAAACGTAATTAATGGATTAGCTGTCATTGTGCTTAAGGTGTCTTTTAATATACCCCGTAGAATTTTCAATATTATCAGTGTATAGCTGATATGGCCTGCCATTTGCATTAACTTAAGGTAACTTGTTTAACATCGAACCAGGTAAGCCTATGGAAACGCAACTTCTCTCAAATATTAGTTCAGGAAAGACCACAGAAAGAGCCGCTCAGAGTGGTGCAGCAACGGATAAAAAATCAGTCATGAGCGAAACTTCTGAGTTTGAAAGTAACAGCTCATTTAAAGACGAGTTGAATGATCAGATTGATAAAAGCAATAATAATCAAATAGATAACGACAAAGTATCAGAGCAGAAAACAGAGTCCAGGGAGAATCGCCGGAATGAAGATGAGCGTGAGTTAGCAGCTGCGAAGAGTGGCAGCGATAAACAAACAGTCATTGCTTCTGAGTACGGCATTTCCGAGGGAGCAGAGCTAAAGGATACAGAGGAAACGGCAATAGAATACAGCCCTGAATTGCCACTGACAGGCATACTATTGCCGCAGTTGAGCGGAAAAGCGCAGGGCCTTAATGCTTCAGATGCCCGTAGTCAGCTGATATCTGGTCAGACTGCAGACCCGCTGTCAGCGCTTAATAAGCCGGTTGCAGCCGTTGCAGAATCAGCTACAGAAATTAAGCCACTGGTCTCTGAGCAGGCTGTAGCACCGGTTCTGAGCCAGTCGATAAGCCGGCAGATGGATAAAGTTAACCCGCAATTTTTTCAGTCGATGGAATCCACAGAGGTTGAGCCTGAAATTCCAGTGAATGACAGCGTTACCCGGGCAGCACGTTTGCAGCAGGTACCCGTAGTCACAGGCATTGCAGATAATATTGCGCAGATATTACAGAGAAGCAGGGATTCATTGGCGCAAACGGCGGTGAGCGAGTCGTCCGTGTCTGCTTCCCCAGTTTCGTTAACGGCTAGCGGCGGGGCAACAACATCCGTTAATAATACGTTATCCGGGACATTAAACGGGGCAATTAACGCAAGCCTGGATAGCCCTGACTGGTCCAGACAAATGACGCAGCAGGTATCCGTTATGCTAAAAGGGAATATGCAGAAAGCGGAAATAAAATTAAACCCTGCGAATCTTGGACCTTTAGAAATAAAACTATCAATGAGTGATGATCGAGCCAGTATTACATTTGTTGCGCAGCATGCGCCAGTACGTGATGCAATAGAACAGGCAATGCCCAGATTAAGAGAAATGCTGGAGCAACAGGGTTTGAATTTATCTGATGTAGATGTTTCAACACAATCTGAGCAGCAGCAAAGGCAACATGCCAACGAGTCCGAATTTTCTAAAGCAAGCTTCAGTGAGAGCGAAGATCAGGCGGAAAATATCCAGGCAGAACAGATGCAGAAAAAGACGCTTAATATAGATTCAGTTGTAAATATATATGCGTAGTTTTTAAATATTTTTAATTGCAAATCAATTGTCAGCTTGTATTTAACCTTATGTGTGCTGTATGGAGTTTTGCCCTCATTCAGGGTTATGAGTTAAATAAAAGAGAAGCAGTAAGCTGAAGCAACCTTTCTGAATTAACGGGTTTCTTAAGATATGCCCGTATTCCTGCTGAAAGCGGTGTGCTGTTGTTAATGACATCACTGTGGCCTGTACATAAAATGATGGGAAGTTCTGGTCTTATTTTCAATATATCAGTTGATAATTCACTGCCTGTAATAGCGGGCATGACCTCATCGGTTATAATTAAATCATAGGCGTCAGGCTGGTGTTTGAAAGATGACAGCGCTTCTGTTGAATCGCAGAAAACAGCCACTTTATAGCCCGTCCCTTTTAAGAGTTCACCAAGATACGTGGCAACGCTGTTCTCATCATCAATAATCATTATGTTTTTTTCGTGGGTTTTATTGTCAGATGCTATTCTGAATAAAGAATATATACAGGTTTTATACCGGCCCTGATCGTTATCAATGCGCTTCTGATCAATAAGAATATGTCCATTATTCTCATGTATTATTTCAGCAGCCGTGTTTATCTCGGGTGTATTATCGTTATCGTTTGATTTTTTACCGGTACCATCGGCAGGTATATTACTATTGCATGTGCCGGTCTCATGAATGCTGATACATGCATATTCACCATGAATTCTTTCATCGCAGAACAGACAGTTGGAATCGTAGAATGCTTTTTTTGATAGCTCAATATCTATTGATCCATTAGTGGGTATTGATTTTCGAATGCTGAGCAGTAGCTGCAGGATAAGCTGACTGAGTTTTTCACTGTTCATATAGACTGGCGGTATGTTTTCATTAATATTATAACTAATATTTATATCAGGGGGGAAAATGGATCGTAGCATTGTCAGCGTGCCTTTTAGTAATTCCGGAAGAAGCGCTGATTCATCTGCTATGCTTTGATTTAGGTTGATGCTTTGGAGTTGATCAATAATGTCTCTGGCTTTAATGCCTGATGCCTGTATATAACCGATATATTCGTTGAGAATTTTGTCATTACTGTCGATATTTTCTTTAATAAGATCGGAAAATCCGAGAATACTTGAAAGTATGTTATTGAAATCATGTGCTATGCCACCGGTCATAATTCCAATAGCTTCCATTTTTTGTGCCTGGTGCAGTTTTTTCTCGAGGCGTTTCTGTTTTTTCTCGTATGCGAGAATATCAGTAATGTCCTCACCTGCGGATAATATTGAGGATATATTGTTGTTTTCATCAAAAATTAAAGAACTATTCCACTTGATAGTTCTTTTTTGATTGAATCTGTTAATCATAGTGATGATATTGTTTTTTAAATTTAAAAAATTATTATTCTGGGTATTTTCAAGAAATGTCTGGTGAAAAGTTTTTCTTATATCAGATCGTAAATCGACGGGTATAAATGTATCAAAAAAATTTAATCCTGTAAGCTCGTTTTTATTATAACCAAGACTTTTTTCTGATTTTTTATTGGCAAGAATTATGCGTTCGTTTATATCTATGGCAATAATCATTATATCTGCCACATCGATATATTTATTGGAAAGCTCTTTTTCATTTTTTAAGGCATTTTCTGTATTGTGTCGAATGACAGACTGAGATAATATATTACAAATGGATGTTAAGAAATCAGTTTCATTGGCGTTTAATAAATGCGGGCGTATGGAAAGTAACACAAATATGCCAAATGGATTGGACTTGTCTCCAATTAAGATGAATATCCCATTATTGTAATTGTTGCTTATTAATGTATCAGGAACAGAAAATCTCTTCTCATTATTAAGTGAATCGCTGCTTATAATATGATCATTATTTAATAAAAATGACAGGATGTTTTCTATATCTACAGTTTCAGATAATAAATTGGCGTTGTACCTGCTATGAATGAAGGCTGTTTTTTTATTTTTTGATAGTTTAACTATTGCGCCCGACTCTATTTCAAGTGAGCCACAGGTGACAGATAATATTTGATCGAAAAGATCTTTTATCGGTATATTGCTTAACGATATTTGGCCAAGAATTGAAATGAGACTCTGTTCATGAGCTCTTTGCTTTAAATTAGTGATTAGTTTTTTGCGCTCGGTTATATTTATAAATATAGCGATGTAATTTTCTTTTCCTGAGTTATCTGAAGCCGGTTTTATGGTTGTATCTACCCATATAATCTGTTTGTTTTTATGCAGAAGCTGCAGTTCACCTTTCCATGTCTCATTGTTCTCCAGCGTTTCAATAATGAATTTTAAGGTGGCGTCATCTGGTTTCAGGTTGCTGAGTGAGGAGATGCTAATACCGGCTAATTCACTGGCTTTATAACCTGTTAATGAATTGAAGTTGTCACTGCTGTATCTGACAATAAACTTAGAATCAAATATACAGATAATAGAGTTATCAAGTATTAAATCAATGTGTTTTGGGTGTATTGTATGCTTGGACATCATGTCAATCGTGTTTTTTTATATTAGAGTGTTTTCTGTTTTGTCGGCTTTTAAAAAATCCTTTGTTAAAATTAAGATTAACTGTTTTCTAAAATATTTTTTACACTGTTTCTTAATTCAGTAGTTGTAAATGGCTTTTTTAATGTCATTTCAGCGCCGACAAGCTTTGCAATTGGCAGGTAATCAAAGCGACCAGTTATTCCACCACCACCGGAAATGGCGAGTATAGGCATTTCAGGGTGATTTTTTTTAAATTCCATAATCATATCTATGCCATTTTTATCAGGAATAACCAGGTCTGCAATCAATAATTCAATTTTGTTGTTTTTTGATATGTTTTCAGCCCCGAAAACTGTTTCTGATGTAAATATATCATGTGAATCACGCAATGCATGATCAATGAAAGTGAGTATAGATGTGTCATCATCCACCACCAGTATATTGCTCATAATGCTTGTCCATAAAATTGACTGAGATTGTAAGTATTGAAAATATTTAGCGTCTACCAGATGGGTAATTAATATCGGCCCTAAATATTAAAATAATTCTATATCACCGCCGTTCATTGATTGTTGAGAAACGGGCTTGCTGTTTCTGGTGTCTGATTTTTCTTCAATTTGCATAAGCGCTTCTTTAATTTCTGCAACAAATTCCGGTTTGATAGTCACTGCGCCAGAATTCTCCCGGATGTTTCTTGATATGATTTCATGTGTATTACTGAGGGTATTAAGCCGCTTAAGTCGCTTGTCAATATGTGATGTCAGCTGAGTAATCATATCTTCAAATTGCAGAGACTGTATGGCATGTCCCACATGTTTATTTAATAGATTAGAAATGCAGGATATTTCTGCCAGCTGATTTGTTGTGTCTTCATTTCTGTTTTCAATTTCATGCATCATATCATTAAGGTGTGTTTTGCTGGACATTGTCATGTCCATATCACTTGACGCCATTTTTCCGACTTGAGTGCTGGCCTGCTCAATTGTTGTCGATGTATTTGAAAACTGGTCTCGTATCTGGTCACTGAAATTTTTACTGCGCTGTGAAAGTGAGCGCACCTCGTCAGCTACTACAGCAAAGCCTCGCCCCTGTTCTCCCGCTCTGGCGGCCTCGATGGCTGCATTTAGCGCCAGCAAGTTGGTTTGTCCGCTGATAGAATCCATTTCATCCAGTAATTTTAATACCTGGTCGTAATCATCTTTTATAAAGGTCAGTGATTTTACCAGTTCCATACTCTGGCTGCTCATTTCAGTCACGCTTTTAATGATCTCCTGTAGTGTGCCTGCCGCTTCAATTGCCAGACCTTTTATTGTCGTATGATTATCTGACTCATTTGATGTTTCCTCAACTAATGCATAAACCTTGTCTTTTTGATTGCTGGACTCTGTTTCAAGACCATGAAAACTCGCAACAAGGCCTTCAATGGCAGAATGTAATAGAGACTGGATTTGCATGTTTTCATCCTGCACTGAAATGATTTCACTTTTAAATTCATGATTTAATTTAACCAGAATATCAGTAATTTCAGCGCTACTCTGTTGAGTTTTAGTCGATTCATTTGATGCGATTTTATTTTCGGAATCACGGGATAAAAAATAGAAAGAAATGATACAGCTAACGGTAATGGCAATATATGACGCATACACAATAGCGCTGTGTGGATGCAGAGTATAGCTTATTAGTGAAATAACTATTGTGATAAAAACAATGGCATATTTTCGGATGTTAATCATAATGATTTCTAGTGGTTAAATTAGCTTATTAACATCTTCGTTTGTTGCATCGTATGTTTCTAATTGATAACGAGCTATTACAAATATTCGTTGAATGAATACACTCATAACGCTGATTAAGTCAAGCGCTTACAAACAGGCGTTTTTGAGCAATCGAATGCTCTGTATTAATCCCGTTTTATATGAATTTTCACAGATTTTTAAGATTTGCCTGCTAATACCCATATCAAAATAATTTATTCAGAGAGAGCTGTTTTCTCGTTATCTTACCTGTAGCTTCAGGTGAGGTATAACTCGATACTAGTTAACTTTAATTATTACATTAAGTCTAGACGCTGTTACTGTTTTTGCAAGCTGCTGGGAGCTAATTACAGCATATGCAACTAGGTGTAAGCCGGTTTTCAGATGATCCATTGAATTTCAGTAAATAAGCCGATTTATATGGTGCTCTTTCTAAACATAGTCTATATATCATCAATATAGCTGAGGATTGGGTTTAAGTAATATTTTTATTCGGGGGATAGTACAAAATGGCAAATATTCTTGCAGTAGATGACTCTGCTTCAATGAGACAAATGGTGAGTTTCACACTTAAGGGAGCGGGACATCAGGTAACGGAAGCCGCTGACGGCCAGGAAGCCCTGAATAAAGCAAAATCTCAGAAATTTGACTTAATTATTACGGATGTGAACATGCCAGTTATGGACGGTATTACCTTTATTAAACACCTGCGCAATGAGGCAAACTACAAGTTTACGCCAATGCTCATGCTGACCACAGAATCTACGGGTGATAAAAAAGCGCAGGGTAAGGCTGCAGGTGCTACAGGCTGGATAGTAAAGCCTTTCAACCCCGATCAGTTACTAAACACGGTTAAAAAAGTGCTGGGTTAGACGATCACAGCAGGAGTAAATTCATGTCGATTGATCTGGAGCAGTTTCATGACACTTTCTTTGAAGAAAGCTTTGAAGGGCTGGATATTATGGAATCCGGTCTTCTTGAGCTGGAGCAGGGTGAAGTTGACATGGAAAATATTAACACCATCTTTCGCTCTGCCCATTCAATAAAGGGCGGTAGTGGCACCTTTGGTTTTAGTGAGGTAGCTGAATTTACCCATGATCTGGAGACTCTGCTGGACCAGATGCGTAATGGTGAGCGGGAGGTATCTGTTGCCGTTGTTGATACCTTATTAGGCAGTGTGGATGTTTTGCGCAATATGCTCAATGCCATCAGAGATAAGGCCGATATAGATGCCCGTAATGTAGCTGAAATGACTGCTGCAATTAAATCCATACTGGGCGAAGAAAATACAGTAACGGAAAATACTGATGAGCCGTCGACTGAAGTGCCAGCCCCAGGGGGCTGGAAGGTTAGTTTTAAGCCCTATATAGATATTATGAAAACCGGCAATGACACGGTGCGTTTATTGCGTGAACTGGCTTCACTTACAGATGAAGTGCAGGTAACCGTGGATAACAGTTCTTTACCGGCCCTTGGTGAATTAGATCCTGAAGAGTGTTATCAGTTATGGGATATCCAGTTAACCGGTGGCAATGTGAGTGAAGAGGATATTCTGGAAGTCTTTGCCTGGGTGGATGATGAGTGTGACCTTAAAATAGAATCATTAACAGAAAATAAGGGCTATAAAGGTCCGGAGCGCAGAGATGATGAGCGTCGAAAAAGCACGCCTGAGAGGCGCGGCAATGAAAGACGTTCTACGGCTAAAACAAAGGAATCATCTTCTATCAGGGTGAATATTAGTAAGGTTGACGAGTTAATTAATATGGTGGGTGAGCTGGTTATTACTCAGTCTATGTTGAGCCAGTTTGGTGATGGTGAAGCATTTAATGAAAGCACTATAGAGCGGCTTAAGGATGGGCTGGCACAGCTGGAAGGGCATACCCGTGAACTACAGGAAAGTGTTATGCGCATTCGCATGATGCCGATTAGCTTTGCCTTTCAGCGATTCCCCCGCCTTGTGCATGATTTGAGCTCTACATTTAACAAAAAAATAGAGCTGGTAATGACAGGTGAAACAACCGAACTGGATAAAACGGTGCTGGAAAAAATTGGCGATCCACTGGTACATCTGGTTCGAAATTCACTGGATCATGGCATTGAGTCACCTGAAGACAGAGTGAATGCAGGTAAATCTGAAACGGGTGTTATTGAGCTTGGCGCATTTCATCAGGGGGGTAATATTGTTATTCAGATTAAGGATGATGGTGCGGGGCTTAACAAAAACAAAATTCTTTCAAAAGCCAAGGAAAAAGGTCTGATTTCTAATGACGAGCGTATGTCAGATGATCAGGTATATGATCTTATTTTTCGTCCCGGTTTTTCTACAGCAGATGTCGTCAGTGACGTTTCCGGACGGGGTGTTGGAATGGATGTCGTCAGACGTAATATTCGTGAGTTGGGTGGTGCCGTTGAGGTCAGATCGACACCGGGTGAGGGTTCTATTTTTACCATTCGTCTGCCCCTTACGCTGGCTATACTGGATGGTCAGCTGGTGGGTATTGGTGATGAAACTTATATATTACCGGTTATTTCCATTATTGAGTCATTGCAGGTTAAAACTGAAAATATCAATGCGGTCGCAGGAAATGCTGAAGTCTATCGTTTACGTGATGAATATATACCCATTGTTCGGTTATATAAAATATTTGGTATTAAACCGGTTTCCACTGAGCTTGAAACGGGGCTCTTAGTGGTGGTTGAGGCGGAAGGTAAAAAAATTGCAATTTATGTAGATGATTTACTTGGCCAGCAACAGGTTGTCATTAAAAGTCTGGAAACTAATTTTAAGAAAATAGAAGGTTTATCAGGTGCGACTATATTGGGTGATGGAACGGTAGCACTCATTATTGATATAGCAGGGTTGATAGATTTATATCAAAAAGATATGGCGAATGTCGTTCCTGTAAAAGGCAGTGGCATTGCCGCGTGAGGAGAACAGAATGTCTCAAGCAGCAGAAGATGAAAATGAAGGTCAGCAGGAGTCCGATAAGGAATTCAAGGAGCTGCTTACATTTTTCCTGGCAGGCGAAGAATACGGTGTAGACATATTACGTGTACAGGAAATAAAAGGCTGGGATTCGGTGACTAACATTCCGAATACGCCAGAATATATCAGAGGCGTCATTAACATTCGTGGCAGTATTGTGCCGATTATTGATATGCGCTTAAGATTTAATCTTGAAATGAAAGAATACACCCCAACAACCGTGGTTATTGTCCTTAATGTGGTAAACAGCGGTAAAGCCAATAGAACAATGGGTGTTGTAGTTGATGCCGTTTCAGATGTATATAACGTGCCGATAGATGATGTAAAAGCTTCACCTGATTTTGGCACAGCAGTAGATACAGAGTTTGTGAGAGGGCTGGCGACCATTGATAAAAAAATGATTATTGTGCTGGATATTGATCATATGTTAAATGCGGCTGAACTGGCTGTGGTTGATCAGATAGTGGAATAAATACCAGCTCATTAAGTTTGGGTAACCTGCGCAGATAGTTAATTTATACAAATACATAAGGTAATAAGCCGGAATGACCAGAAAGGTTGCGGTTATTAATCAGAAGGGCGGTGTGGGTAAAACCACTACGACTGCAAATCTGGGGTATATGCTTGCACAGCAGGGGTATCGGGTTACTTTAATTGACCTTGACCCCCAGGGAAGCCTGACAATTAGTCTGGGTGTTGACTGGCAGGAGCATTTGGGTATTGAAGATTTATTATTGCATGATGAAAAACTGGAAAATGTCATTGTAGAAAGCCGTAAAAATCTTAATCTGATTCCCTGTGGTAATCATTTGGGGCAGATTGAGCATATAGACAGAGACTCATCTACTATAGCTAAGCAGTTAAAACGGGTTTTAAATGGGATTGATGATGACTTTATATTAATTGACTGCCCCCCATCATCAGGTTTTTTAATTATCTGTGCGCTGTATTCTATTGATGAAGTTTTAATACCGGTTTCAAGTGATTATTTAACCTTACATGGTTTATCGCACTTACTGGGTACTTTAAAAGGTTTTGAAGAACGCCTGAAACACGATATAAAAAAGTGGTTTGTGATCACGCGATTTCACCCGAGAAGAAGATTGTCTCAGGATGTAAAAGACAAGATGATTTCATATTTTTCAGATCAGGTTCTCTATACATCGGTGCGTGAAACTACTGCTCTGGCTGAAAGCCCCAGTTTCGGTTTGACGGTTGAAGAATATCAGAAAAATTGTAAAGGTGCGGATGATTATCGAGATCTTGCAAATGATTTTTGTATTGGAAGAACCTGCTAATGGCACGTGAAAAAAAATCAATGATAGGCTTTGATCCACTGGCCTGGTTAGATAATGATGAAAAACAACTGGCGGATATTACTGATCAGAGCGTAGAAAATAAAGCAAACATTGAGAATAATAATCCAGTCAGTAAGAAGAGTAATATAAAGAAGAGAAATGGTAAAAAAATAATCACAATATCTGGGTATGCTATTGATGAAATTGCTTTATTAAAAGGATATTCTCTCGTATCTGATGTTATGGAAGTCGTTGTTACAGACTTTTATAATGAATTATTTATGCAGCATCCTGAGTTGAAAACGTTATTTGAAAATTTCAATGAACAGTCTCAGGCTGGTAATCTGACAGAAGTACTTAAATTACTTATTGATAATTTACATAATGAAGAAATGTTAAATGCAGCCTTAAGTTCTCTGGCGCAGCGACATCAGAAATATGAAGCTTTGAAAGATCATTGCCCTGTTGTTATAGAGGCACTAATAAGGAGTTTGAAAAATAAAATTGGTCGGTCCTGGACAAAGGCAATTTCAGCTGCATGGAGACAGTTGCTGCTTGTAGCATCAGAGATGATGTGTGCAGCGTATAATGAAATTTTGACTGAAGAAATCGAGGATGAGATTATTAATACTGAGACAGAAGAAGCGAAGGATGATGAATCTGCTGATGAAAATGAGTCGTCTTTTCCTGTTATTAAGTTACAGACGGTGCAGGATATCTGTAAGTCCCAGTCGCTTAAAAACGACATGTTGTCAATGGTTAATGATCATGATGAAATTGATATTGATGCATCTTCAGTTGAGCGTATAGATGGATCTGCACTTCAGCTTTTATGTGCGCTGTTTGAGTATGCCCATAAAAACAATATTGTTATTCACTGGATAAAACCCTCAGAGACTATTATCGAGTCGGCGAAAATACTTGGGGTACATAAAATACTCGGTCTCAGTTAGTGTTTTTTTGAATTTTTTAGTGGTTTTCAGCTGGATATTACTGATTTTATGAAGAGTGGAAGCATGCGGTTTTAAACAGCGTTAATTGTGTCGTGGTGTTGTAAGGATTTATACAAAATACTCCGAGCCTGATACTGGAATGTAACGATAAATATTAAGTTAAAGAAGGTCGTAAAGATGAATTCAGATAATTATGGGTCTCCCCAGGAAAACTCTTCCCAGGATAATTCTCCTCAGGACGTCTCTCCATTAGGGCTTGATGTGGTCACACTGGAAAGCAGTTTTAATTTACTTGCCCCCAGGGGGGAAGAGCTGGTTCAGCGTTTTTATGAAGAACTTTTTAAACGTGCCCCGGGTGTTAAGCCAATGTTTGATAACACCACACCAGCTGAGCAACAAAAAAAATTACTCGCAGCATTAAAACTGGTAGTTGAGAATGTGCGTAACCCTGATGCACTAGCTCCAGTACTGAACACAATGGGTGTGCGTCATCAGGCTTATGGTGCTCTGCCTGAACATTATCCGGTTGTTGCCAGAACACTGGTTGATGTAATGAAAGAAATTGCGGGTGATGCCTGGACCGAAACCATTGAATCAGCATGGCTTCAGGCACTTGATGTGGTTGCAAAAATAATGCTCGATGCCTATACCGACACAGCTATGCACAATGAAACTCATCATGCAGTAACAGAAGCCGCGAGTGCCCCCCAGGTTAATGCCCACCATCACCCCTCTCAAGGAGTCACAACAATGAATGATACAGATACAATAGAACTCGCTCGTTTGCGCTCAGCGGTGGGAGGGGCAATGCAGGCCATGATGATGATAGATCGGGATTTTGTTGTGACTTATGCAAATCAGGCTTCTATAGATCTATTAGCAAAACATGAATCTACGCTGCAGTCGGTTTTCCCCGGGTTTCGTGCGGCTGCAATTATAGGGTCTAACATTGATATTTTTCATAAAAATCCGGCACACCAGAGGCAGATGTTAGCTAACCCGGCTAATCTACCCTATAGCACCAATATTGAAATTGCCCATTTAACCATGAAACTAAATGTGACGGCAATGATGAGCCCGGCGGGAGAGTATATAGGGAATTCACTTGAATGGTCTGATATTACTGAAGAGGTCAGTAAAGGAAACCATGTCGCCCGATTGCAGGGTGCTATAGATTCATCGGCGCAGGCGTTAATGATGGTTGATCGGGAATTTGTAGTCACTTATGTTAATAAGGCAACAAAAGATTTACTGATAAAATATCAGGTACAGTTTTCCGCTGTATTCCCCGGCTTTAATGCCAGTCATATCGTGGGTACCTGTATCGATATATTTCATAAAAATCCGGCACATCAGCGACAATTATTGGCTGATCCGGGAAACCTGCCCTATAAAACGGATATTTCAGTAGCTGACCTGACATTTGAGTTAAATGTCAGTGCAACGATCGATAGCACAGGCAACTATGTTGGCAATGCACTGGAGTGGTCTGATGTTACTGAGAACAGAAAAAAGGAAATAGATGTGGCACGGTTACAGTCCGCAGTGGATGGTGCCAATGCTAATCTGATGATTTGTGATACGGATTTGGTGATTACCTATGCCAATCCGTCAGTCGTTAAGATGATGGCTGCTCGGGCAGATGAATTGCGAAAAATATTCCCCGGGTTTGATGCAAATAATTTAGTGGGACAGTGTATTGACCAGTTTCATAAAAATCCCGCCCATCAGCGACAGTTATTAGGCAACCCGTCTAATCTGCCAGCAAAAGCCGAAATAGAAGTAGCAGGTCTGGAATTTCAGGTTAATGCGACGGCAATTATCGATCACCAGGGAAATATGATGGGAAATATGGTGGAGTGGGGAGATATTACTGAGCAGAAAGACGCCGAACGTCAGATACAGTCGCTGATTGATAATGCAGTACAGGGGAAACTGGATATTCGTATTGATGCATCAACCTACTCTGGTTTTCTGCAAGCCCTGGGTGAAGGTGTTAATGAGCTAATGGATGCGGTAGTTGAGCCGATACAGGAAGCCAAAAGAGTGATTAAATCATTATCACAGGGAGATTTAACCGAGTCTATGGAGGGCGAGTTCTCCGGCGAGTTTGCCGAGCTTCGAGATTCTATTAATGAAACAAATGAAGTGCTTTCAAACATGGTTGATCAGATTATGCAAGGTGCTGAAACCATCCTTACATCATCAGATGAAATTTCAAGGGGTAACACCGACCTCAGTCAGAGAACAGAAGAGCAGGCATCGAGTCTTGAGGAAACTGCTTCGAGCATGGAGCAGATGACATCCACGGTTAAACAGAATGCCGATAATGCGCGTGAAGCTAATCAACTCGCTGCAGCAGCCAGAGAGCAGGCAGAAAAAGGCGGAAACGTTGTTCAGAAAGCGGTTGATGCCATGGGTGAAATAAACACCAGCAGTAAAAAAATTGCAGATATTATTGGTGTGATTGATGAAATTGCATTCCAGACTAATTTACTGGCACTGAATGCGGCAGTCGAAGCTGCACGGGCTGGAGAGCAGGGTAAGGGCTTTGCTGTGGTGGCAGCAGAAGTACGTAATCTGGCGCAGAGGTCTGCAGGTGCGGCAAAAGAAATCAAGGGTTTGATTAATGACAGTGTTGAACGGGTCGATGAAGGCTCTCGCCTGGTTGATGATTCAGGAAAAACCCTGGACGAAATTGTTAATGGTGTAAAAAAAGTCAGCGATATTATTGCAGAAATTGCAGCAGCTGCGCAGGAGCAGTCATCAGGCATTGAAGAGGTTAATAAAGCCATAACGCAAATGGATGAAATGACCCAGCAAAATGCTGCACTGGTTGAGCAGGCAACAGCTGCCAGTGAGTCAATGAATGAAGAGGCGAAGGAGATGAATGATCTGATGGACTTCTTTGATCTGGGTGATGATGACCCAGAACCTGTTGTTGTTGCACCCAAGCGCAGGCGAAGAAGATCACAGGCAGCTGAAGAAGTGCCGGCAGTGGCAGAAAAAGAGAGAACATCAAGGCGAAGTAAGCGTGTAGCAACACCTGTAGATGACGATGATGATGAGTGGGAAGAGTTTTAATTGAGAGCAGGCATGAGTTAAACGAAGTTTGGATATAAATTTAAACTACCAATACAGGTTATAAAGGAAATACATTGAGCAGAGCCAGTAAATCAGGTCAGGTAAACTTCGAAGAAAAAGAGTTTCCTTTTACTGATAACGATTTCAGTTTTATACAGAACCTGGTCGCAGAGCGCACAGGTATCGTATTGACTGATATTAAACGTACTATGGTATATAGTCGTATAGCTCGACGTATACGCCAGTGCGGAGTTAGTAACTTCGAGGAATACTGCCGTCTGTTAAAAGACGGAGATGAATCAGAGTTAATCGCCTTTACTAATGCAATTACAACTAACCTGACATCATTTTTTCGTGAACCCCACCATTTTAAATATTTATTCGATACGGTATTACCGGAGCTGGAAAAGGCTAAATCAGATAAGCGCATTCGAATATGGTCAGCAGGCTGCTCGTCGGGTGAAGAGCCCTATTCAATCGCTATGACGGTACAGGACTATTTTAAACATAAACCTGATTGGGATATAAAAATACTGGCAACAGATCTCGATTATGAAATGGTCGAGCATGCCTCAAATGGTATTTATAAAGAAGACAGAGTTACAGGTCTTGATAAATCTCACCTGAGAAATTATGTAAAAAAAGGAAAAGGAAAACTTGATGGCCGCGTGAAAATGGATAAAAGACTAGTGGATATGATTACTTTTAAACAGTTAAATTTATTGCATGACTGGCCATTTAAGGGACCATTTGATTTTATGTTTTGTCGAAATGTGGTTATATATTTTAATAAAGAAACACAAAAAGAATTGTTTGATCGTTACGCAAATCATTTGTCTGATGGTGCTGCTCTATTTATAGGGCATTCAGAGTCATTATTTAAAGTAACAAAAAGATTTAAATCGATGGGGCAAACAATATACAGAAAGGAAAACTGAATTGGTGTCGTCAAATATTAAATCTAAGGCTGAAATGGAAAAAAACATGCCTGCCTGTCTTCGGGGGCTAGAACACATCAGCCGATTCTGGGATAAGAGACATAGTATGTTCTCAGCAAAAATACTGCCAGGTGAGTATTATGTCAGCATGCATGGAGAATTAATAAGTACGGTTCTCGGCTCCTGTATTTCAGCCTGTATACGCGATACTAAAATGGGTATAGGCGGCATGAATCATTTTATGTTACCTATGGGTTGTGAAGATGCTCATGCAGGTAAAGAACATTTAACCAGTGCTACTCGATATGGAAATTTTGCAATGGAGATGCTAATTAATGAAATATTGAAAGCGGGTGGAAAAAGAAAATACCTGGAGATTAAATTGTTTGGTGGTGGTCGTATTTTATCCAGTATGACAAAAATTGATATAGGTAATAAAAATATAAAATTTGCGCATGAATATTTACAGGATGAAAATCTGAAGGTTGTATCAGAAGATACAGGAGATATATATCCCAGGAAAGTTCTGTTTTATGCAGATACAGGTAAAGTAAGAATAAAAAAACTGCGTAATATGCATAATGATACGATTAGAAAGAGAGAGGAGAGTTACCGTAAAAAAATTGATAAAGAGCCTGTTCAAGGTGATATTGAACTATTTTAATGGTGATAATTAATGGCGAATAAAATTAAGGTTTTAATAGTTGATGATTCTGCTCTGGTAAGACAGGTGCTAACACAAATTATTGAGTCTTCGAGTAACCTTGAAGTTATTGGTGTTGCCAGGGATCCGATCGATGCGCGTGAAAAAATAAAGCAGCTAAACCCAGATGTGTTAACGCTTGATGTTGAAATGCCGAAAATGGACGGTGTGACATTTTTAAAAAATTTAATGCGATTACGGCCTATGCCGGTTGTTATGATATCGACTTTAACCGAAGCCGGTGCGGATATAACACTGGAGGCGCTTGAAGTTGGAGCTGTTGACTTTATAGCAAAACCAAAAATAGATGTCCAGGGAGCGTTACAGGAATACACGGATGAAATACTGGAAAAAATTGAAACTGCCGGAAGGGCAAAAGTCAGAGAATATAAAGGTCCCGCCAATACACCTAAGGTCGATAAAAAGCTGGATGCAGGTGCTGTGCTTGCAAAGAAAACAGGTAAAATTCGTTTTAAAACAACCGATAAAATAGTCGCCATCGGTGCTTCTACCGGAGGTACCGAGGCAATTAAGGCAGTGCTGGAAAGCTTACCGGCTGACGCACCGGGCATAGTGATTTCCCAGCACATACCCATTACCTTTAGTAAGGCATTTACTGAGCGAGTCAATAAAACCTGTCAGGTTACCGTGTGTGAACCTGCAGATGGACAAAAAATTGTACCAGGGCATGCATACATTGCTCCGGGTGATAAGCATTTGCTTGTTGAACGCAGCGGCGCAGAGTATATATGCCGTTTAAATGATGGCCCGCCTGTCAGTCGACATAAACCCAGTGTTGATGTTATGTTTCGTTCAGTGGCGCAGAATGTTGGTCCTAATGCCATGGGAGTTATGTTGACAGGTATGGGGGCTGATGGTGCTCAGGGTATGTTAGAAATGAAGCAACTGGGGGCTTATAATATTTCTCAGGATGAAGACAGCTGTGTTGTATGGGGTATGCCGGGTGCGGCGGTAAAAATGGGTGCTGTAGATAAAGAGTTTACCTTAAGTAAAATTGGCAACGAGATATTACGTTACTGTCTTGAATAACTACATGAAAAAGCATGAATATTAAAATATGAAATATTTTTCGCTAGCATTGGTATTATCACTTATGGTTCTGCTTTATGGGCAGTTTACTGAGGCCGGAAATTACGGTGTATTAGAACTTATTATTGTCATTTTAATATGGGGGGGTGTCAGTTGTATCTTACTAATTAATTCAGGGAAAAGTTCCCATAATTATTTTACGGGTAAAAATTCAGTTGCATTATCCCCTGATCAAAAAGCACTTATTTCTGAATTGTTATCTAATTCTCAGGAGCAGTACAGTCATTTGTCGGCAGAGCTAAAGGTGATTTCATCTAAAGTTGATGTAATGAAGTCAATCGTCTCTGAAGCGGTTGAAGGACTTTCATCCAGCTTTACTAATTTATCATCTCAATCATCTTCTCAGGAAGCATTAATGCATGAGCTGATTGAAGGATTACACTCTACTGAGGGAGATGATAATCAGAAAGGATTTATACAGGAAACCAAAGAAGTACTGGAATACTTTGTTAGCAATATTACAGAAGTTAGCCGGGGTGGCATGACAATGGTTTACACTGTTGATGACATCGAAACACAGATGGATGATGTGAATCAGCTTTTGGGTGAAATTAGCGGTATTGCAGACCAGACCAATCTTCTTGCCTTAAATGCGGCCATAGAAGCCGCACGAGCAGGGGCGGCCGGTAGAGGATTTGCAGTAGTTGCAGACGAGGTGAGAGCACTGTCAACGAGCTCTAATAATTTAAATGAAAAAATACGCGGTGTAGTTGAGCAATCTAAAACAAACATCAGTAAAGCTAAGAAAATTGTAGGTGAGATTGCAGGAAAAGATATGAGTGTTGCAATGCAACATAAAGCCAGAGTCGATGAAGTTCTTAAAATGATGGAAGAAAAAAATAGTTTTGTTAATGAAAAGCTTCTTCAGGTTAAGGGTATTGCCGACAACCTGGAAAATGGAGTCGGCGTAGCTATAAGGTCACTGCAGTTTGAAGATATCGCCCGACAACAATGTGAGCAGTTGAATACCCATATCGAACTTGTCAATCAGCTATTTGTCGGCATACAGTCGGAGGTGTCTAAAATTAGTTCAGGTACATCCGTATCTGCTATAAAGGAGCTGAGCGAGTCGATTGCTGATTTTAATAATAATATTGAACTGGTTACTAAAAAAGCGAGTGTCATTCATGCAACTACTAGCAGCCAGAAAGACATGAATGAAGGTGGCGTTGAACTCTTTTAACCTGAAAAAAATCAGTTGGTCGCCATAAAATATTAAATGATGTTTAATGATCCTGGCCAGTCATTGTACTGTTTTTCGATTATTTGATTAATTCAGGCTTAATATAACAGGAAACTAATATGGGTATATCAATTAATGTGTCAGATGATAGCAAAAATGTGACCATAAAAATAATGGGGCGTTTTGATTTTAGTTTACATAATGATTTTAGAAAATCATATAAAGACGTGACGCTTAAGTCCGGTTTTTATACGGTTGATCTCTCCGCTACAGATTATCTGGATAGTTCGGCGCTTGGAATGTTGCTGCTGTTAAAGGAACATGCAGAGTCTCAGTCATGTTCTGTGAAACTTTCAGGCTACACCGATGAAATAAAAGAGATATTAATGATTGCCAGTTTTGATAAAATATTTACACTGGTTTAATTTGTGAGTTCTGCTACTAATCATCTGATAAAAATACTGGTGGTTGATGATGATGCAACCAATCGCCTGGTGCTTTCCGCTCTGCTTAAGGATTTTTGCTTTATATCAGTAGAAGCTATAAATGGAGAGGAGGCCGTCAAAATAGTAGAAGAGCAGTACATAGATATTATTTTACTGGATGTGATGATGCCGGTAATGGATGGTTATGAAGCAGCAAAAATAATAAAAAGCCAGCATAAACGATTTATTCCAATTATTTTTCTTACAGCAATGACTGATGAAGGAGCGCTAGTTAAATGTATAGATTCTGGCGGCGATGATTTTTTGACTAAACCTTATAGTCATACGTTGCTGAAGTCAAAGATAGACTCTATGTTGAGAATTTCTGTTCTTTATAAAAAAATTGAAAATAAAAACAGAGAGATGAGTAAAAGAAATTTTGAAATGCAAAATGAGATGAATATCTCCAGAAAGCTATTTGATAAATTATCAAGAAATGACATGCGCCGAGATAAAACCGGATTAAATTATTCAATGTCATCTATGTCTATGTTTAATGGTGATTTAATATTGACTGAAAAAAATCAGACATCGGGTCTGGATATAATTGTAGGTGATTTTACCGGACACGGCTTGTCGGCAGCTATTGGGGCGATGCCTGTGTCTGATATTTTTCACAGTATGACAAGAAAATGTTTTTCTTTTTCTGATGTATTAAAAGAAGCGAATACCAAATTAATGGATTTACTGCCAACACAGATGTTTATGGCCTGTGTGTATATGAGTGTTGACAGGACTAATAATGTACTGAGCCTGGTTAATGCAGGTTTACCTGATGTTTATTTATACAGAAATAATGAAATATATCGTACTTTCAAGTCAAAAAATATTCCATTAGGTATCAACAAGCTCGGTTCTTCTCAATTCGAAGTGGAAATGGAAACACTGGAATTTGGTGATCGACTCTATGTTGCGACGGACGGTATTATGGAAGCCAATAGTGTGACAGACGAAATGTTTGGTTTAGAACGATTATTAGATATTTTTAATAAAAATACCCGCACGGATGTACTCTTTGAATCAATACTGGCAGAAGTAGAGCGTTTTTCAGAGGGGGCTGATCAGGGGGATGATATAACACTGCTGGAATTATGCCATCTTGAAGAAGTTGAATATGAACATCATGTTGAATATGTTAATGAGCATCGGGATGCAAGTGACTGGTCTATGGAGTTTTCACTGGATATAAACAGTTTGCGTCAGTTTGATGTGCTGCCCTATATTATGCAGGGCATTAACAACTTGCAGCCATTAGAAAGCGGACGCACCAGTGTTTATACCGTGCTGACTGAGCTATTTGCAAATGCACTGGACCATGGTGTATTAAAGCTCGACTCATCAATGAAAAATACGCCACAGGGATATATGGATTTTTACCAGGAAAAGCAGAACCGCCTCGAATCATTTAAGGAGGGGAGCGTGCAACTGACTTTACGTCATGAGTTAACCGATAGTGGTGAAGGCGGGCGTCTCAGCATGTTTGTTATGGACAGTGGCGATGGGTTTGATCATGGTGAGGCAGGTTTAACCGACAAGAATGAATTTTCGGGCCGCGGTTTAAAGCTGATATCTTCTCTCTGCACTGAAATGAAAATAATGGGTAAAGGCAATTCGGTGATGGCGTATTATGACTGGGGCGACAAGAAGCTCTGAAGGTTAGTTCAGAGCCAGTAGGCATCAATATAACTCAGCAGAGCCGGTAAACCTGAGTTGGCTGCTTTAGGGCTCTATTTCTTTATATAAAAGATCAGTAAAAATCAATTATAAGACGGATTGAATGTTATTTTTAATTCCCCGTTATTCATTGTTATGCGCAGTATGTTATTCGTCATAAAATTATTTCATGGCTTTAAGTCATTGAAATATATCCTTATATTTTTACGCATGTAAAAATAGCTTGCATTTATATCATCTATAACTAAAGTGTCTATCAGATAAGAATAATCACAGGCTTATATGGGCTATTAGCCATTAAGAGCAAACTGATGGCCTGCGTCAGAAATAGCTGGAGAAACACATGTCTACACCGAATAACGATATTGATATTGATCAACTTGAAACCCACGAATGGCTAGATGCGATCGAGGGGGTGTTAAAAGCAGATGGGGCCGACCGTGCTCACTACCTGTTAGAACAGATGATTGATAAATTACGTCGTTCAGGCGCAAATTTGCCCCATAAAGCGACGACTGCATATGTCAATACGATTCCAACCCATCTGCAGCCCAGCCTGCCGGGGGATATGAGTCTTGAGCGCCGGATACGTGCGCTTATACGCTGGAATGCGGCGGCGATGGTTGTTCAGGCGAATCGCAAGTCATCGGAGCTGGGGGGGCATATTGCCAGTTTTGCTTCAGCGGCTACTTTGTATGATATTGGTTTTAATCACTTCTGGCGCGCACCGAGTTGCGAGCACGGCGGTGACCTGGTGTTTTTCCAGGGACATTCAGCGCCAGGCATGTATTCACGGGCTTTTCTTGAGGGGCGTCTTGAAACGGAGCAGCTGGATAATTTTCGTCAGGAAGTGGATGGTAATGGTTTATCCTCATACCCACACCCCTGGTTAATGCCGGATTTCTGGCAATTCCCGACAGTATCCATGGGGCTGGGACCAATCAGCGCAATCTATCAGGCGCGTTTTATGAAGTATTTGCAGGATCGCAGCCTGGCAGATACCCGTAACCGTGATGTCTGGTGCTTTATGGGGGACGGTGAAACCGATGAACCGGAGTCATTAGGTGCAATTTCGTTAGCCTCCCGTGAAAAGCTGGATAATCTGACATTTGTTATTAACTGTAATTTACAGCGCCTTGATGGTCCTGTGCGTGGAAACGGTAAAATCATTCAGGAACTGGAGGCTGTGTTCCGGGGTGTTGGCTGGAAAGTAATTAAAGTGCTGTGGGGTGGCTACTGGGACCCGTTACTCGCGAGGGATCATGATGGTTTGCTGCAAAAGCGCATGCTGGAAGCGGTGGATGGTGATTTTATGAATTATAAATCCAAAGACGGAGCTTATGTGCGTGAGCACTTCTTTGGTAAATACCCTGAGTTAAAAGCCATGGTGGCGGATATGTCAGATGATGATATCTGGCGTTTAAACCGTGGTGGACATGACCCACATAAAGTCTATGCCGCCTATGCTGAAGCCGCTAAACGTGATGGGCAGCCAACCGTTATACTGGCGCATTCTGTTAAAGGTTACGGAATGGGGTCAGCAGGTGAAGGCCAGATGCGCACGCATTCGCAAAAGAAACTGGACGAAGAGGAAATGATTGCCTACAAAAATCGTTTCAATATTCCGATTTCCGATGAGCAGGCGGCTAAAGCGGAATATTATCGCCCGGATGAAAACTCTGCAGAAATAAAATACATGAAGGCCCAACGTGAAAAGCTGGGGGGACCCATGCCGGTGCGTCAGCGTCTGGCGGCACCTCTGGAGGTGCCCGAGCTGTCCGTATTTGAACCGATCACTAAAGGTTCAGGTGAGCGTGAAATGTCGACCACCATGGCATTTGTTCGCTTGCTGACTCTGATTACCCGTGATAAAAAAATGGGCAAATACGTTGTGCCGATTGTGCCGGATGAAGCGCGAACTTTTGGTATGGAAGGTATGTTCCGTCAGTTGGGTATTTATTCTTCCGTAGGGCAGCTGTACACGCCTCAGGATAAAGAACAGGTGATGTTCTACAAGGAAGATAAAACCGGTCAGATTCTGGAGGAAGGCATTAATGAAGCCGGTGCCATGTCCTCATGGATCGCGGCGGCAACCTCCTATAGTACTCACAGTGTTAATATGGTGCCATTTTATATTTACTACTCAATGTTTGGCTTTCAGCGTATTGGAGATCTGGCCTGGATGGCGGGTGATATGCAGGCACGGGGTTTTCTGCTGGGGGGTACAGCGGGCAGAACCACACTGGCGGGAGAAGGCTTACAGCATCAGGACGGTCATAGCTTTCTGGTTTCTGGCACCATTCCAAACTGTGTATCCTATGATCCGACCTTTGCCTATGAGTTAGCGATTATTATTCAGGATGGTATGCGTCGAATGTATAAAGAACAGGAAAATGTTTTTTATTATATTGCCGTTATGAATGAAAACTATATTCAGCCAGCCATGCCAAAAGGTGTTGAAGAAGGCGTTATTAAAGGCATGTACTTATTAAAGGGCGGGGGTAAACGCCGTAAAAAAGTACAGTTGATGGGTGCCGGCACCATTTTGCGAGAAGTCATTGCGGCCGCTGAACTGCTGGATAAAGACTGGTCAATAGATGCGGATATCTGGAGCGTGACCAGTTTCAATGAATTAAAGCGTGAAGGTGAGGCGATTGATCGCTGGAATATGCTGCACCCACTGGAAGATAAACGCATCAGTTATGTTGAAAAATGCATGAAAGATAAGCGTGGGCCGGTTATCGCAGCAACGGATTATGTTCGAACCTATGCAGAGCAAATTCGCAAGTGGATTCCAGCGCAGTATGATGTATTAGGCACCGATGGTTTTGGTCGGTCAGATACCCGAGCGCAGTTGCGTAAACATTTTGAAGTTAATGCGAAATATGTAACCGTTGCTGCATTAATGGCACTGGCTGATGATGGGCAGTTCCCGGCGGGTAAAGTGCAGGAAGCGATAGAAAAATATGCAATTAACCCTGAAAAACCAAACCCTGCAACGGCTTAAATGCAAAAGCTATTTTCCGCAAATAAATGCGAATGCACGCCACAATAAGTAAAAATTATGTACCTGTTTTTTTTGAGTGCAGGCGAGTAGAGCAGCTAAATAACTGGAGTGAACCATGAGTGAAATGGTCGAAGTAAAAGTTCCTGACATTGGTGATTTTGATGCTGTCGAAATTATCGAAGTATTAGTCTCAGTGGGTGACCAGATTGCCGAAGAAGACTCTTTAATTACGGTTGAGTCAGATAAAGCATCAATGGAAATCCCCAGCAGTCATGCAGGGACGGTTAAAGACATTAAAGTTAATGTGGGCGACTCAATTGCTGAAGGGGCTGTGGTTGTTATACTTGAAACCTCTGCAGTCGCCGCAGAAGCTGTTGAGCCAGCGGTGAAAGAAGAGCCGTTAAAAGAAGCTCCGGCTCCGGCGACACAGAAACCTGCATCACAGAAAACAGAAGAAAAACCACTCTCTGCGCCTGTAGCAACAAAGCTTTCACCGACAGCAAATATTGATCCGATGAGTTTTAAAAGTGCACATGCATCACCTGCCATACGTAAGTTTGCCCGGGAACTGGGTGTTGATTTAAGCAAGATAAGCGGTACCGGCAGAAGTTCGCGCATTGTAAAAGAAGATGTGCAGACTTTTGTAAAACAGATGATGAGCGGGGGCAACAGCTCTGTTAGCGGGGCTACATTAGGTGTTGAGCCGATGCCAGAAATTGATTTCAGCCAGTTTGGTGAAGTTGAAATTCAGCCGTTAAGCAAAATAAACAAACTGACCGGTAAGTTTCTGCATCGTAACTGGGTAAGTATTCCCCACGTGACTCAGTTTGATGAAGCCGATATTACATCCCTTGAAGCATTTCGAAAACAGTCAAATGCAGAATATGCTGAGCAGGGCGTTAAGTTTACCATGCTGTCTTTTATTATGAAGGCGCTGGCTGCGGGCCTTAAAAAATATCCTCGTTTCAATTCATCACTCGAACCCAGTGGTGAAAATTTAATATTAAAAAACTATTTTAATATCGGTATTGCGGTTGATACCCCCGATGGATTAGTCGTTCCGGTGATACGCGATGTTGATAAAAAATCACTGGTCGACATTTCAATGGAATTGCGTGAAATATCCGGCAAGGCTCGCGATAAGAAACTAAAGCCATCTGATATGCAGGGTGGTAGCATGTCTATTTCAAGTCTCGGTGGTATTGGCGGCACTAAATTTACACCCATTGTTAATGCACCTGAAGTAGCCATACTGGGTGTCTCAAAAGCTGAAATAAAACCGGTCTGGAATGGATCAGAGTTTGAACCTAAACTGATGTGCCCCTTATCACTCTCATATGATCATCGTGTTGTTGATGGTGCAGATGGTGCTCGGTTTATCACCTATGTTAGCCACCTGCTTGCAGATGCTCGACGTTTATTGCTATAGAAAATGGGTGAATATTCAGGCAGAGGCTTACTGCTGCGCGGTGAAAAGAACTAAAGATAAGGGCTTAAAAAATGAGTACAATAGAAGTAAACGTACCCGATATAGGTGATTTTGATTCAGTTGAAATCATCGAGGTTTTAGTCGCTGTAGGCGATCAGATTGCTGAAGAAGATTCACTTATTACCGTGGAATCTGATAAGGCGTCAATGGAAATACCTTCGCCGGCGGCGGGTACGGTCACCTCCATTAAGGTCTCTGTGGGTGACTCCATTGCGCAGGGCAGTCTGATTCTTATGCTGGAAACCCGTGAGGCGACTCAGCAGGATGTTGTAGAAGTGCCTGCCAATGGGGCTGAGAAAAAAACACCTGAAAAAATAACACCTGAAAAAGTAACAGATGAAGTTCCTGACGCTGCACCGGCTCCGCTAGCACAAAGCTACTCCGGTGATGTTGATATAAAGGCGCAAGTGCTGGTGCTTGGCTCGGGTCCTGGAGGTTATACCGCTGCATTTCGAGCAGCAGACCTGGGCAAACAGGTTGTGCTTATCGAGAAAGACGAAGTGCTGGGTGGGGTCTGTTTGAATGTTGGTTGTATCCCTTCAAAAGCATTGTTACATGTAGCAGAGGTGGTGAGTGAAGCGTCTGAATTTAATGCGGATGATGTAGGGGTTAAGTTTAATAAACCCAAAATCGATAATGTAAAATTACGGGCTTATAAAGATGGTGTTATCAGCAAGCTAACCGGTGGTCTAAAATCCATGGCTAAACAGCGTAAAGTAACGACTGTACACGGCTTTGGTAAATTTACATCCGCAAACACCATTGAAGTTGTTGCCTCTGATGGAAGTAAACAGACGGTAGGTTTTGAAAACTGCATTATTGCAGCAGGTTCGTCTGTTACAAAACTTCCCTTCATACCCTGGGACGATGAGCGGGTATGGGATTCGACCGATGCACTGGAATTACACAATATACCGCAGCGTCTGCTGGTGGTGGGTGGGGGTATTATCGGCCTGGAAATGGCCACAGTCTACTCCGCGCTGGGTGCAAAAGTAACGGTTGTAGAGCTAAGCCCCGGATTAATCCCCGGAGCAGATCGTGACCTGATCAGACCGTTTGAAAAAGCCCTTAAAAAGAAATATGAAAATATATTTACCAATACAAAAGTTACAGAATTAATCCCGGGAAAGAAGGGTATTACCTGTAAATTTGAAGGGGCAAAAGCACCGGCTGAAGATATATTTGATAATGTGCTGGTGGCCATCGGGCGCTCACCGAACGGGAAACTCGTCGATGCTGAAAAAGCCGGTGTGCGGGTTAATGAACAGGGATTTATTCCGGTTGATAATCAGATGCGCACCAATGTCGATCATATTTTTGCCATTGGTGATGTGGTGGGGCAACCCATGCTGGCGCATAAGGCAACCCATGAAGCAAAAATTGCAGCAGAAGTTATTGACGGACAAAAACGTTTTTTTGATGCGCGCACGATACCCTCGGTTGCTTATACTGCACCCGAAGTGGCCTGGTGTGGTCAGACAGAAGATGAGCTTAAAGCCGAAGGCATTGAATATATTAAGGGTGCATTTCCATGGGCTGCCAGTGGTCGTGCATTATCAGTTGGTGCAACCAACGGTGTGACTAAAGTCCTGTATGATAAAACCACACAGCGTATGTTAGGTGCGGGTATTTTAGGCAAAAATGCAGGTGAGTTAATTGCAGAAGCTGCGCTGGCAATTGAAATGGGGGCCGAGATGGATGACATTGCATTGACTATTCATCCGCATCCAACCCTGTCAGAAACACTGAATTTTGCAACTGAAGTTGCGGAAGGTACCTGCACTGATATCTATATGCCAAAGAAAAAGTAAATACAGTACGGTCTGTTAGAGACATAAATAGCAGCCTCGGGTATTGTTTTTTTATTTTTTTGTTTCCAATCATATATTTTAGTTGCTCAGGAACTGAATAGATTTCTTGTTCATTAGCAATAAATCGTTATAAATGCACAGCTGTAAGTTGAACAACGTTTATGCTTTTTTATACTTATGGTTATTAAAAATAACGGCTTTACAGGGAATTAAGATTCAATCTACGTGATATTGATCACAATATCATGAATGGTATGTGTATTTTGCGCCATATTCAATCGAGTATTACGCTTGGTGTGTCTGGTTATAATGAAAATTCAGACGTTGTGTAAAAATCAATCAGAATGCCCTGAAATTAGGTGAAGGTTATCTTATGAAAAAAATAGTTATATATCTGCTGCTGCTGATAGTTATTGCCGGCTTATGGTATGGCTGCATTGTTTTGTTCAATGAAAATATGGATATTCAGAATCAGATGCAGCTGTCAGACAACACATTTAATGCGATTAATTCACTGTTCAGTGTTCTCGCGCTTGTAAGCATAGTCTATCTACTTGTTTTGCTGACGCTAGATATTAAACATAGCCAGGTTAATACGATTAATACGATGTTAAGCAATAAATTGCATCTGGAAATTACTGCGTTATCATCATTAATCAATGAGTGTGATACTACGCTTCATCGTTATGACAGATGGGAAAAGGCCGGCATTAAAGGTGACTACACAAATGCAAAAGCAGATGTGCGGGAAAAAATGAATGCTTATAGATTAAAACTTGAACACGTCTATGAACAAACGAGTGAACTGTAACAGGCTAAATAATATAGGCTAATATAAGTTGTTAGTGTGTATTTTGAATGTGCGAATATTCATCCTAAATCAATCAGTTGACCGCGCAATAATGTTGTAAGTGAATGACAGTATTGAATATTTTAACTTGCTGCAACTCCCCTTTCGGTTTTGTACGTGGATGCAGAAGCATAAATGCATGATGATGCGATACCACAAACGGCACCTCTGGACGCACACCTGGCTATATCAAAAAAGGTGCGAAGGACTTGCCATTCGAGCCCTTTTTGATTGCGTCAGTCGCACTGTAAAAGCATACTTTATGCTGCCCGGCCGATTAATTTAAAATTATGAAAAATCTGTTGCAGGGTGTGCAAATTTCAGTCGATGTAAAAGTGATGTCCCGGAATATACTGTATGTGGTCCCCACTTTTTTTATAATGAGTTTTCTGTATTTATGGTCGAATCATATAGCGGTTACCAGGCTTGTTGAAAATGCCATTTTACTGGATCAATTGATACCGTTTATTGGCTGGAGTATTATCATTTACTGGCTGGTACTGGTGGTTGCAATTACAGGGGTGTTATTGCTGCGTGATATCAGACATGTGCACAGGCTATTGGCTGTAAATGCGCTGTCATTTTTGCTGAATTTTATGGTCTGGTTTTCTTACCCGATTGTATATCCCCGAACAGAGCATTTACTGACTGGTATTAGCGGAGAGCTGTTTTCCATATTGTATTTTCTGGATACCCCCGCCAACAGTTTTCCTTCCGGTCACGTGAGTCTAATGTGTTTGCTGGCCTGGACGGGCATGAGTTTAAAAGGCTGGCGGGGGCACCTTCTGCTGGTTATTTCAGTTCTCGGTGTATTCAGTGTATTTACAACACGTCAACATACAGTTATCGATGCCATCGGTGGCGCGGCAACGGTTATGATTGCTTATGCTGTTGTTCAGTTATATGTGCGCCTGAAATCGGAGTGATTCAACTGATTTTTCCAGCTTCAAAGATATCCGGGCTAGAAATAATAGGCCAGTTCCAGTTGAATAAAATCGTCCCGCTCAATGCCCTTAAGGCGACTTAAACGGTCAATTTTATTAAAGCCTCTTATTTCAAGTGTGGCAAGCCAGCTTTCAGCAAGGCGCTTACTGGCTTCCAGGCTAATCAGGCGCTCCTGGTTATCCATATCATAAATCACCCCCAGCAGAGCCTCTGTTGAAGCCGCATCATTCATAGCCAGGCGAAAGCCGAGCATCATATCATTCTGGAAAAACGAAGTGGCTTCAATACCCCGGTCGTCATACAGGTATTCCATTACCACGCCAATGTCAGCATCAGATTCAGCAATTCCAACAAAAGTGTATTCAAAGCCGCCGGTCAGAGCAATAAAGGTTTCTTTGCTTAGTCGTGCAGTCGTTGTATCAATATTTTGCCAGTCTCTTGCAATGACTTCCAGCTTCCACAGTGTATCATCTGTGGTGAGTTGTGCATCCAGCCCCAGTTGCTGCATCTGAGGGTAGTAAAGTGTCAGCGCCGGGGTGTTATTTTTCAGGCCGGGTAAAAATAGTGGTTCACGACTGGTACCATTAAAATAGGATAAACCAATTTCAATGTCATTCAGGTAATGAAACCAGCGCAGCGCATAGTCTATATTCTGTTCTTTACGGGACGATTCATAGGCCACCTGATCAGTATCGACCACCGGAAAAGAGCGGGGGCGGCCTTCTATGCCCTGAAATGTGCGTTCTCTAAAATAAGGCAGTACAAACAGATCAAGCGTGCCCCAGTCCTGTTCAAAAGTTGTTTTTAGCATGGGCTGGCCAAGCTTGTCTTCAAAGTCAATGTTTTCAACGTTATCGGTCTGGTTAATAACGTCAACTAAATGCTGTGACTCAGTGACCCCCCAGAATATTTTGCTGATCCCGACTCGAAGCTCCCAGCTACTAAAAACCTGTTCATAAGACAGTTCACGTATATCACCATGAGAGCGTTCATTGTCATACTGATCAATGCGTATGAAAGGCGTGAAGGTGAAACTCTTTTTGTCATTGCCCCAGGCGGTATAATATTCCGGTTCTGCAGACAGCGAGAGGTAGTTATTATGTTGTTGAGGGTTTTGAGGTAGAGGGTCATTTAAAAAATAGCGGTTTTGTATGGCTACATTTCCTGACCAGACGGCGTGTGACTGCTGCGGGAGTAGCAGCAGGCCAATAATAAAAGTGGGCAGATAAAAACGTTTCATTCTAATGGGCTAAATTGTTGTAATAGTTTGATTTCATCTGTAATTTCTATCGTCGGCTGATTAAAATTAATCTCTTTTTGGAGCTCTGATGAGCTGATATTAGCCTTCTTTGTGCGAACCAGTGACTGCACCAGAGCGCTGCAGATGAGCTTGTTTTTGCTGTATATTTTATGTTCAATCCAGGTCCATTTTTCGTCCCAGAATATAACCTGGCTGTGCAGTTCGTATGCCTGAAATAACTTAAGTGGTCGGCGAAATCGTGTATGTATAGAGCCAATAATACCAATCCAGCGATTTTTAAAAAGTATTTTTACTATGCCGCTTCGTAGCATAATATCTACTCTACCCAAATCCATAATGCTGTTATAACGTCCGTTATTCATATGCATATTGATATCAAGGTCATTGGGTAGAACATGAAATTTCAGAACAGATAATTCAGTAAAATCAAGTCGAGGCTTAAACCTGGATTTTATAATAATAAGAATAAGTCTGAGGTACAGATTCACAGTAATATCCTTCAGAGAAGTATTATTCTAAGCATATAGCGCAGTGGCTCAGGAATAACTTTCTGTCATTATTATTTTGCGCGTTTCAGACTGTTTCTGTTGAAGTCTTTCTCTGTAAGACCTGTTTTAAATCGATAGTCAGCCCAGCTCAGGGTGGTTGATTTTCCGGTCTGGTGATTAATCATGGTCATGATTTCGGCTCTCCAGAATTTATTCAGATACTGTTTGTATGAGGAAAACTTCAGGGTTTTTAACAGCGTGTTTTTGCGGTCATAAAAATCCGTTTTTTCCGGACGGTACTCCTTTTTATTTATCCATACTTGCTGGCGTGTGTAACCGGAATGTTTATAAGCAGGGTAGCGTTCGATTACAAAGCAGTCTATGCCGTCGATGGTTTCATCTTTTATATATTTGTATGTGTATTTTTCAATTTCCTGTGATGAAATATCTTCAAAAGCAAACTCACTGCCCATAAACGGACCTGATTTGTTTTTAGAGCTGATGCGCTTTACCCGTTTTAATGCGGGCAGGTATAGCCATTGATCGTCGGGCTTGATAGCATGAGAATAGGTGAGGGCCGCTGTGCCTTTAATATCTGCGGGGGTGTCGAATATTGACAGTGACTTATCACCGTCACCGGTAACCTCGAGTGTTTTCACCCGTACCTTTCGGCTGCTGGTCTGTCCCTGTTTGTTTTTTAATACCATCACCATTTTAGCGGTGGAATCGATGAAGCCAGTGTCTCTTACGTCTGCTTCAATAGAAATCTGCAGCCCGCGAGCGGCATCATCTGCATATAACACATGAGTAAAGCCTGAGATTAAAATCACGGCTGTAATGGTTAAAGTCGTTTTGAAATGCATTATAGTCATTCTAAGCTGCCTTTTTATTTTTGTCAGAGTCAATCGCCATTAATAAGGGGGGTAATAGCAGAAAATCGAGCACAAGCGCAACTGCAATGATAATGCTGGTCATTAAACCCATACCTGAATTCAGCTCGAAAGCCGATTGTGCCAGTATCATAAAACCTGAAATGAGCACAGCAGAGGTTACCCACAGTGCTACGCCCACATTTTTAAACGCATAGAGTACAGCCTGTTGGCTATCCAGCCCCTGCTCTTTTCTGGCACGCATGTATTTACTGATAAAGTGGACCGTATCATCCACTACTATACCCAGTGTCATGGTGGTGACCACGGAGAGGGCGAGCCCGACCTCACCGACGGTAAGCCCCCATATACCAAATGCAACACCGGCAGGGAACAGATTGGGTATCAGGCTGATCAGTCCATATTTAAATGATTTTAACGCAACAACCAGAACAATTGAAATCATAAACAGGGCAAAGGTGGTACCACCCAGCATGCTGATAATGTTTCTACGCCCCAGATGAGCGAACATAATAGACGGGCTGGCCCCGTCAGTTACAATCTGCGGTGTGTTCAGTTTCATCCAGCTTTTTGCCCGTTCTTCCAGTGCAAGCAGTTCATTGGATGAAATGGTTTTTAAGACTACATTGACTTTAGTTGCCTGCTTGGCGACATCCAGCTGGTTGTTCAGGTCAAGCCCGTAGGGCAGTGACATTTCATATAATAATAAATATTGTGCGGCGAGTTCTCTGTTTTCGGGCAGCTTATAATACGCATCATCATCGCCGTGCATATTTTTATTCAGGCGTTTGAAGGTATCGGTTATGCTGCTGACATGAACGGTTTCCGGTTGCTCTCTATACCAGTTTGCAAATTTTTCAACCTGTTGTAGAAAGTCCGGCCGACTTACACCCTCTTTAGCGCCGCTGTTTAGAGCATAGCCAATGGTATAGGTGCCGGTGAGGTGTTGTGTTGTGTAATCCGTATCACGTCTGAATTCTATACTTTTATCAAAGTAATTTACGAATATATCGTTTAAATCATTTTGTGGAATTAAGGCAATTAAAACCGCGACACTAATGCTGATTGTGATCAGCAGTTGCTTGCGGTTTTTAATGACAAAATTTCCCAGTTTTTCCATGCTGCCCGTGCCGACGACAAAATGTTTTGCATGAATAGGCAGTATAAACATAATCGCGGGCAGAAAGGTGATGGTTAAAAGAAATGCGCCGATGACACCAAAGGTTGACATATTGCCCAGATCACCAAACGGTGGTGCATCACTTGCATTGAGACTTAGAAAGCCCAGGGCGGTGGTCAGGCTGGTGAGCATAATGGGCATGAAATTTACCCGCATACTTTCTACAATAGCGTCATGTTTACTCATGCCCTTGCGTATTTCCTGCAACATAGTGACTAACAGGTGAACCGCACCGGCTATGGCGATGGTGAGAATAATAATAGGTGCAGAAGCTGAAGGAGGGGTTAGTTTAATTCCAATATGGCCGCCTGCCCCCAAGCCTATAATGATGGAGCATACTATCAGTATAATCGTGGCGACAGTACCACTGAAACCTTTGAGCAGAAGCAGCAGCATCAGAGTGATTGCCGCAAAGGCCAGGGGTATTAAGTTTTTTCCATCAGACTGGCTGGCTTCAGGAAAAGCATTATTCATCATAACCATGCCGGTTAGGCGAATCTGCAGTTGCGGGTATTTTTTCTGCATCTCGGCCTGAATTTTTCTTGCGTAGGCAACGGTCTCAGGGTTTTCCTTCATCTGATCCTTACCGGGCAATTGCACCGTGATATTGATACCGGTATAGGCTGCATCTGCTGAAATTAGGCGGTTTATCAGCATGGGTTCATGCAGAGCAACCTGTTTGACATAGGCCAGATCTTTTTCTGTCATTTGTGCAGGGTCAGGCACCAGGTCATCAACGATTAAATCATCTCCTTCAGCATAGGTGTGCTGAAAATTGGTGACTGAATCTACACGTCTGGAATGGGGGATTTGCCAGGACTCAGTTGTGATGTCCTGTATCGCTGCCAGTACTTCAGACGTGAATACCTGGCCATTTTCGGGGGTGATAACAAACAGTACATTATCATCTTTATTGTACGTGTTCTGCATGTTTTCAAAAGCCTGCAGCTGAGGGTTATCGGCACTAAAAAATACGCGATAATCATTTGAAAACGGCATTAATTTGGGTGCGCCACTGCCGATAAGTGCAACGACGGCTAATGACAGAATAATAACAAGATATCGCCATTTTAAAATCCATTCGGTATATCTTACAAGCATGGGTGTCTCCAGGTTATATTTTTTTATTTATCGGCTGATTTTTAAGTAATTCTACTTCGCTGAAAAATAACTCGTTACTGAGTTGTTTCTGTAATTCAGTAATATCAAATTCGCTGCTCAGCGGTCGCCATTGATAACTGTCCAGTAGTTTATGGCTATTGATCCATTTCATGTCCAGCGGCTGTTGAATACCCAGCTTATCGAAGGGAATCCCGGAGAGGTGCAGTAAGTTGGAGCCGTAACCCATAGTCCACAGTCCCAGTAAAATACTATCGGGTACAAAGGGTTGCCCCTGAGGGATATCACCATCTTCAATAGCGTCTGTAATTATGTCTAAAACAATTTGCGTAATTTGTTGTTCAAGCCTCAGTAACAGCTGTTGTTTTTCGTCAGAAATTTTTTCACGCACGGCTGCAGATTTTATAATCTGCATATTTTGCACCTCCGCAGGGTGTAATTCGGCATGCAGACTGTGAGCAATGCCTATTGCTGCAATACGTTGACGATGGTTGCCGTGATAATTTTTTGCACGTGTAAATAACTCAATTAAATTCGTAAGGCAACGGCAACTTATGCCATTGATAATTTCTTCCTTGCTGCAAAAATGGTTATAAACGGTGCCTTTTGAATATTCGATCTCTGCCGCAACCCGTTCCATGGTGAGGTTTTGTAAGCCCTGCTGTTGAAGAATAAGCTGGGCTGTGTCGAGAATCAGCTGCTCACGCTCGTGTAGCTCACGTTGCTTGCGAGACATATGTTCGACAGTGTTTTTCTCAGTTGAGCTTTTCATGGCGAAATATTATGACAAGGCGTCAAAAAATGTCAACAGGTTTATTAGTTGGACATATGTATTAAAACAGGTTTCGCTCAATACGATAGACCGGGTGTTTGTTTCAGGTAAGTACTACTGGACAGCTGCAGCAGCATAAAACGTGCTACATCCTGACGTGAAATTTTCAGTGTCAGATTCTGTTCTGAGGGCAAAAATCCTGATTTATATTCTTTTTTCATGGTTTCATCAGTGAAAGCGGCGGGGCGCACAATGGTCCAGTCAAGGTTACTGTGCTTGACGATGTCTTCTTGTGCACCATGGTCTTTGAAAACAGCGCGTAAGATCAGGCCAAACATGACAGTCTTCCAGAAAAAATTTAAATTAGCATAACTACTGCCAATACCAAGCGTGCTCTGGCAAATCAGGCGTTTCACCTGCACTTGTTGCATAGCCTGAACAATATGTCGGGTTCCAGTTGAGCGTACATCACCGCTTAACTTTCTGGAGCCGAGTGTAATGAGTACAGCATCAGATCCCTCTATGGCCTGAGTAACCGACTGGGGGTCAAATACATCACCCGTAAAAGGTATCAGGTTCTGGTGGTTCAATGCTAACGAGGAAGCTGTACTCGAGAATGCAGTGACCTGATGTCCATCAGATAATGCCTGTCTGACCAGGTGTTGCCCTATGGTGCCGGTTGCACCGAATATTGTGAGTTTCATGAGGATCTCCTTTGTTCAGGTAGTTGCTTGACATAGTGTCAATTGATGTTTTGTTTATTTGACTGTAAACTTTACACTATGTCAAGTAAAAATAGTGAAACCAGGAATCGCATACTCGATGCTGCCTGGGCGTTACTGGAAGCCCGCCAGGGACAGGGGGTCAGAATGTCTGATATTGCTAAGCAGGCTGGAATCAGTCGGCAGGCAGTCTATCTGCATTTTAGTAATCGCTCGGAGCTGCTGATAGCCACTACCCGTTATATTGATGAAGTGAAAGCGGTTGATACACGGTTAGAGCTAAGTCGTAGGGCTAAAACCGGTGTGGCGCGTATTGATGCGTATATCGATGCCTGGAGTGACTACATCCCGGAAATTTACGGTGTTGCCAAAGCGCTTCTGGCAATGAAAGACAGTGACGAAGCGGCTGAAATGGCATGGAATGACCGGATGCAGGCATTTCGTCAGGGATGCGAGGTAGCGATTGAGGCACTGGACAGGGAGGGTGCACTGGCACCAGAATATACCGTTCAGCAAGCCACAGATATTCTTTGGACGCTGTTGTCCGTTAGAAACTGGGAGCAATTTACGATTGAGTGCGGCTGGTCCAGAAAAAAGTATAATGAAAGGATAAAGCGTTTGCTTCATCGTATTCTTGTTGTTGATAAAAGTCAGGTTGATGAATGAGCCGGGGTGCCCTTACTCCCTGCACGTTCGATACCCGCAATTTCAGTGGCTGATGTTCCCGGATAGAGGCTATTTTTTTTAATGCAGTAATAATAACTTTAAAGAATAAAAGTAAAATGCAATACCGTTTTAATGATCTGGCCTATGTATATGGAAAGCCTGAAGTTGAGGGTTGTCTGAAAGCACAAAACAGTGATTTTTGTGTGGATGAAATAATGCCGGTTGTACCTTCCGGTGAGGGAGAACATCTATGGCTTAAAATAAAAAAAGAGGGCAGCAACACCGACTGGGTGGCACAGCAACTGGCAAAATATGCCGGTATAAAATCCTCACTGGTTAGCTATGCCGGTATGAAAGATCGCCATGCGATAACGACCCAGTGGTTCAGTTTACATTTGCCGGGGCTTGAAGATCCTGACTTTTCAGCCCTGGATGATCCTGAATTTAAAATTTTACAGCAGTCACGGCATAATAGAAAGCTTAAGCGGGGGGCGTTATCCGGTAATCGTTTTCAAATTCGAATTACAGACTTATGCGGTGATATGTTGTTGCTTGAAGAAAATTTGAAACGGATTCAACAGCAGGGGGTCCCCAATTATTTTGGTGAACAACGATTCGGCAGAGAGTTTGGGAATTTGTATAAAGCTGAAAAATTATTTAACCGTGAGCTTAAAAAAGTTAAAAAGCTTCAACGGGGTTTATATATTTCTGCCGCTCGTTCCTGGATTTTTAATCAGCTGGTATCCACAAGAATACAGCAGGCTAACTGGCTATCTCCGATTCAGGGTGAGGTGTATATGTTAAACGGGAAATCAGCCTGCTTTGTTGATGATAATAAAGATGAAAATTTTAAGCGCCTGCTGGATAAGGAAATTAATTTAACCGCTTGTATGTGGGGTGAAGGTGAAAGCATGGCGGTTGATGAAGTACTGGCGTTGGAGAGAAAGGTCGCCGCGCAATTTGCTGTATTCTCAGCGGGGCTGGAAAATGCGCGTCTGAATCAGGAACGAAGAGCCATGCGTTTGCTGGCGGAGAATATGAGCTGGGAAATTAAAGATAAGGTGCTTAGTTTGAATTTTGATCTGGTTGCCGGTGCGTTTGCGACCATGGTGCTGCGCGAGTGTGTAAACTTAAATTAATCAGCTGGACGCCATAAAGTGTGCCTCTGGGCGCGTTCAGATGGCGTAATCAAAAAGCGCGCTAATGTGCTTTTACGATGGTTTTTTTACTTCTGATGTGAAATGGCCGTATGTATGTCACGATTAAGCCAGTTTGCATTAATGTCGTGCAGTGTGATTTCTTCAGCTGAGAGTTCTTTTATGTCATAGCCTCTTCTTTCTGCGAATGAGCGCCTGTCTTCAAATATCATTTCATTGTTAGAGTCAACAAGTGGAAATGCCGGTCTGGCATTCCAGCTGCGTCGGTCAGCTACTTTCATTCTATGATCGATGATGATATTTCCCATACTCTTTACTCCTGATAGTGCCGTCTTTTTTATGAGAGAATGCTCTATTCTGCTGATGCCAATATTTAAGGTTTGCCCTTATAGAGTGGCGGTGCCAAGTGTTTCTATGCAGGTACTCCTATGTGCGTCTGATGTTAGTGTGACACAGGTTATCCGTTGTTGTTTCAGGGAATAGGGGGTATGAGAGGTATTATTGATGTGCATCAACTACCCGAATGGGGCAGGGGCTGTTCTGAAGCTTTTAAGCCGTTTTTTTTAAGTTTTTTAGCATTTCAGTGTATTGTTCTGCCGGCAGCGGCGGGCTCCAGTAATATCCCTGCCCATAGTCGACCCCCAGCGCTTTTATGCGTTGTAGCTGTTCGGCGGTTTCTATGCCCTCTGCAACCAGTTTTAATCCAAGGCCGGTTGCCAGTCCGTAAATAGCATTAACAATTGCGATGTCATCCGGATCATGCACAATACCATCGGTGAATGACCGGTCGATTTTTAAAATATCAATGGGCAGACGTTTTAAATAGGCGAGTGAGGCGTAGCCTGTGCCAAAATCATCGATTGAAATTTTTATTCCCATGTCGTGAAGCTGGTTTAGTTTTACTTCTGCCTGGTCTTCATTTTTTAATAAAGTACTTTCTGTCAGTTCAAGTTCAATATGTGTGGCATCGAGCTGATGACGATCGAGTGCAGCCTGTAATATTGAAACTAAATCCTGTTCTCTGAATTGACGGGCAGAAACATTAATAGAAATATTATTGACCGGGATGCTATCACTTTGCCACTTTTTAAATTGTGCGCAGGCTTTTTCAATAACCTGGTAGCCCAGCTCTATGATCAGACCGGTTTCTTCTGCAACAGGAATAAATTCATCCGGAGGGATAATACCCTGTTCAGGGTGGTTCCAGCGTACCAGTGCTTCTATTCCAGATGCCTGGTTATTATTCAGGTTGATTTTGGGCTGGTAATATACCACCAGTTCGTCGTTTACAATGGCCTGCCTTAATGCATTTTCAAGTTTTAAGCGGCGGTTGGCATTTTTACCGAGCTCCGGTGAATAGAACTCGTAAACATTCCCGCCTCTATCCTTAGCCCGATAAAGTGCGGCATCGGCGTGACTCAAAAGGCTGCCAATATCATTACCATCCTGCGGGTATACGCTGATACCGATACTGGCCTTAACGTGTATTTCTTCATCCATTAATGTCAGGTTATGTTCTATAGTGCGTGAAAATTTTTCTGCCATCAGGCCAATATCTTCAAGCCGGTGAATATTTTCAATAATTAAATCAAATTCATCTCCACCGCTGCGGGAAAGTGTATCGGTGTTTCGAATGGTTTTGCTTAAGCGGCTTGCAACAGATTGAATGAGTTTGTCACCATTTGCATGGCCTAATGTTTCATTGATGAGTTTAAGATTGTCAATATCAATCATCATTAGCGCGACCATGTTTTTATTGCGTTGCGCGCGCAAGGTGGCTGACTCCAGGCGATCAAGTAACAGGGTTCTATTGGGCAGGCCTGTCAGAGTGTCATGGAATTCAAGGCGCTGAATTTTCTGACGATTTTTTTCCGCTTCAACGATGCGTTTGACCCGTTGTTTAAATACGGACCAGTTGATGGGTTTGGTAATATAATCAATTGCGCCGGCATCAAAAGCGTGGCTTATCGAGGTGTCATCATCCAGCGAAGTAACAATCAGTACAGGGGGCGGGTTTTGTGTTTGAAAGGTGACTTCTTTGCATGCGCTAATACCGTCTACATTAGGCATAACAAGATCAAAAATGGCCAGATCAAATTGTTGTTCACGGCATAATTCAATGGCTTCCATTCCAGATCGTGCTTCAGTTACATCAAAATTGTTTTCACTGAGAATATGTCGAAGCAACAGCAGAATAGATGGGTCATCATCGGCGATAATGATATGGCCGGAAGATTCACCAGCAGGTGGGCTGTTAGATAAAGAAGGGACGTCCATTATCGGGATAGTGCATCCTGTGAGCGGTTGGGATAATTTAATATTAGCACATGATTTTAAAAAATCAGGCAGAGTAAATCAGCCAGACGCAGAGGGCCCCTCTAGTAATAGCTTGTGGCCTCTGCGTGAGCTTAACGTGTAGTGTGGCAAGGTGCAGACCGCAGCGCTTCCTGTGCAGGCTGTGCTTTTTCGGGGGGCGAATAAAGCGTAGGTCTAATAACGCTATAAATAGCAAGAACGGCCATATTCTGGACACTAAAACAGCTGAATTGCTTGTCGTATTCAGTAGATATGTGAAGCAAACTTCAATACAGAGTATGAAGATATGGAATAATCAGCATGTGTGATTATTAAGAACAACAGGCGCTAATATTGGGCAAAATATCATAATGTTGCTTGGTTAGAAGCGCATAGCAGGTTATCATTAGCGTTTGTATGTTACCTTATTACGCCTGTTTTCAGGTCAATTACAGGGCCAGTTACAGGGCCGGTTAAATAATTAAGAATTGAGTAATGAACCCAAACTTTCTGGAATTTGAACAACCCATCGCTGAACTAGAGGCGAAAATCGAAGAGCTCCGTTATGTCGGGGACGATACAGAAATCAATATAGGTGAGGAAATCAGCCGCCTGCAGGAAAAATGCCAGACCCTGACCGAGACAATTTTTAATAAGTTGAGCTCATGGCAGACTTCGCAGCTGGCCCGGCATCCTCAGCGCCCCCACACATTTGATTATATCGATCGAATTTTTACTGACTTTGAAGAGCTGCATGGTGACCGGGCTTATGCCGATGATAAAGCGCTGGTTGGTGGCATAGCAAGGCTTGAAGGTAAGCCGGTGATGGTGCTTGGGCATCAGAAAGGTCGTGATACCAAAGAAAAGATTATTCGTAATTTTGGTATGCCCCGTCCGGAAGGTTACCGTAAAGCACTTCGGCTGATGAAACTGGCCGAACGCTTTAAAATGCCGGTGATTGCCTTTATTGATACACCGGGGGCTTATCCGGGGATTGGTGCGGAGGAGCGCGGCCAGTCCGAGGCCATCGCGCGTAATTTATTTGAAATGGCATCATTAAAAACCCCTATTATCTGTACCATTATTGGTGAGGGTGGTTCTGGCGGGGCGCTGGCGATTGGCGTGGGGGATCGGGTCATGATGCTTAAATACAGCACCTATTCCGTTATTTCTCCGGAAGGTTGTGCATCCATACTGTGGAAGAGTGCGGATAATGCAGCAGAAGCCGCAGAGTCTCTGGGTATTACATCTCAGCGTTTGTATGAGCTGGGTTTAATTGACCAGATTATCGATGAGCCACTGGGCAGTGCTTATCGCGATGTTGACACTACCGCACGGAACATCCGCCAGGCACTGAAAGAAAGCCTGGATAATCTGGATCAAATGGGCCTGGATAAACTACTGGATACAAGATATCAACGATTAATGAGTTACGGTCAGTTTGCCGAGTAAACTGTGACTCGGGATGTTAAAACCGCCAATACAGATACCTTGAACGCTGACTGGCTGGTTCAGCAATTGAACCCGCTGGCCGAACAAAAACAGATCAGGGGCTGGTGTCTCGCCTATAGTGGTGGAGTTGATTCACAGGTTCTATTGCACTTACTTTCCCTTACAAAACTCAAAATAACCGCGATTTATATTGACCATGGTCTCCAGCCACAGTCGGCACGCTGGGCAAGCCACTGTGAAAATCAGTGTTTGCAGGTGAATATTCCCTTTCGTGTCATTAAGGTCGATGCCGCTCCGAAAAAAGGCGAGAGCCCGGAGGCGGCTGCTCGAAATGCCCGCTATGGGGCTTTTAATGAGGTCGTTGAGGCGGGTATGTGCCTACTGACAGCCCAGCATCAGCAGGACCAGTCAGAAACGGTTCTGCTGCAGTTGTTGCGCGGCGCAGGGGCGGCAGGTCTTGCGGCTATGCCTTTAGTAGCCGCGTTTGCTAAAGGCTGGCACAGTCGGCCGTTGCTGCATATTTCGCAGCAGGCTATTCTTGAATATGCAGAGAAATACCGGCTCAGCTGGATAGAAGATCCGAGCAATCAACAGCAAAGTTTTGATAGAAACTACCTGCGCCATTCGGTTATCCCTAAGATACAGCAGCGCTGGCCTGCACTTAATAAAACACTCTCTATATTTTCAGAGCAACAGGCCGAAAATGCCGCTTTACTGGAAATATTAGCCGAAATCGACCTGCAAACGGCACGCATACGTAGAAACCAGCTGAATATTGAAGCACTCAAAAAGCTCAGCGATGCCAGGCTTAGAAACGCACTGCGTTACTGGTTTAAAAATTCAGTACCCCCAAGGGCAGTTTTACAGCAGATAATCCGACAGATGCTGGAGGCAAGTCATCAAACCAGCCCCCTGGTGAGCTGGGGTGATAATGAGATCAGGCGTTATCGAAATGACCTGTATGCCCTGAAGAAAGTCGACCATGATCCCGGGCGAATTTATACATGGAGCACTTTGTTGGGCGCTGACAATTCACTTACGATCGGATGTCTGGGTATAAAATTACAAATGAGTCAGCGGCACGCTGAAGGTGCTTATTATTTAAGCCGTGATATTTTTGATCGGCCCCTGACTATTCGTTTTCGGTTGGGTGGGGAGCGCATAAAGCCCGCCGGCAGGAAGGGGCATCGGGATTTAAAATCGTTGTTTCAGGAGGCGGCTGTGCCGCCCTGGCAACGGGATAGAATTCCATTGCTGTACTCAGGGCGGCATCTGGCCGCAGTAGTAGGTTACTGGGTGGAAGATGCGTTTTCGGCAAAAGACCTGGGGTGGTTTATTGGCTCTGAAAAAATCAGCTGAGACCATGGAGCGAGCTGTAAACATCTGAATTCGTTATGTATCATTATTTCAAATCTACAGGCAAGCCTGGATGGCATCCAGCTGAATATTACAGGGGTTTTGTAGAGATAAAAGCAGTTTGCTGTTAATTACTGAGCCGGGTCCAGCTGTGTGGGTTCCAGCTCAACACCCAGTGGGCCGGTGGGCACCATCATGCTCATTTGAGCACCATCCCGTAGCACCTCAACATTTGCGTAACTCCCCGTCTCGCCCTGCAGGGTCGCTTTGCGGATATCCGGCCAGCTTAAAATTTTGCTGTTATCATAAAGCAGAATGATATCACCGGGTAAAAAACCGGCTGACTCGGCAGGTGATCCGGCCATAACAGATGAGACCATTACGCGGTTGTTCTGGCCGCTGCTAAACAAATACTGATCGTATGCATCATCGCCCAACTCGGTGCGTAAAGAGATTTTTTTCTGATTTAACTGTTGCAGCTCGCGGTTGTATTGTCTTCGGCTGGCTGGGTCTGCGCGGCGAATTAAGCCCTGTAATTCCAGCCGCCGGTATTTTTGCTGGCCCATGCGGCGTAAAATATCATCTGCAATATCTGGAGCGATACCCGCAGCAGACAGGTTGTTTTTATTCGGCTGTATAACCCGGTTTCTGCGAGTCCTGGTCGTGGTTTTGTTGTTGGTGTTTTCAGCCAGGCTTAGCATATCTGCCTGCTGAGAAGCCAGCTTAGTTACTTTGTTTTCCAGCCGGTTTATTTTTAACTGCAGTTCTTCGAGTGTTAATTGTGTATGGCTTTCGGTGTTCTGAATCTGAAAAGGGCTGACGGTTTGTGCTGTAGAGTCGTTTTCTACAGAGAGCTTATCAGTCCCACTATCGGGCCCATTAGCAGAGGCGGCTGTTTGCTGGTTAAGTTTTGCGCCAAGATAGCCTGCAGATAAAGCAATAAGCAAAGTAATGATATAAGATTTCATTAGAAGGGATGGAAATCAGGTTTTAGAGCGAACTCAACATGCCGCTGGCAAAGTGCGTCCCTGCACAAAAAAAATGTTCATTATAAATTTGCCCGGCATATCGCTTTGGCGTATCACTTTATTACTTTTCAGTAGCTAAAGCGGCCTCAGTTTTCATGCCCAGTTTTTTCATTAACCAGCCTGGAGGACAAAAGCCGGTAAATGAGCTCTGGAAGCAGTTAAAGCCAATAAATAAAGTAACCCAGCCCCAGTTAGGGCTATGAAACATGCTCAGTAAGGCTGTGAGCATGACCATTACACCCGCAAATGCAAATAATGTGCGTTCTACCGTCATTTTAAGTTCTCCACAAGATATTAAAAGTTAAAAAATTGTTAATGTAAATTTATGGCACCACTTCGTCTGTCTTTTAATGTCGATATGGAGCCTTATGGGAGCCGCAGTCTACACGATTAGTGTCGCCCTGTATCTCGCTTTTCCCACATTTGCTGCGCCATTTCCAGGGCTTTGTCCTGTGTGTCCGCTTTATTAAGCAGGCGCAGCGCAATCGCGACAGTACCGGTAATGGCCGCTTCAGCATATTCGTCGGTGTCTTCACCGCGCCACACAGGTATCAGGCGGTTTTCATCCAGTGATGACTCCTTTACATGGCGACGGTTAAATATCGCCGGCCATTCCTCGTCCCAGGTTTCACCTTTAGCCGCATAAGAAACCGTACATTTTGTGTCCGGGTTACGCTCGACTTCACCTGCCTCACCCTTAAACACCGCAATTTCTTCCTCGCCCATAATGCGCGCGGCATCCTGATGCACCGATTGATAGCCGGGGTGGAATATCGCCTGTATAGAATGCTTTGCATGTAAGGGGTTTATCATGCGACCCACGGTATGCAGAGGTGAGCGCAGGCCCAGGTAGGGGCGCAGCTCAATAAGCGCTTTCAGGCGATGGCTGATGGTCTGAATGGGGATATAGCAAAAGTTATTTTGCTCGATCTGCTGTTTAGCGTGATCAAGCGTATCGCTGACTTCAATACCCAGGGGTTTCAATACCTCAGACGTGTACATGCGACCTGCTGTATGGCCCTCAGCGCCGTGCATACAGACACGAACACCGTTCTCCGCCAGCAGCAATGCGCTTAACACATACCAGGGGGAGTGGCGGCGTTTACCGGCATAAGAAGACCAGTCCAGGTCAGCATAAGCGCCATCATCCTGTTTTAGGTAATGCCGAATAGCTTTAACAAAGCCTGCAACTTCCTCTGAAGACTCTTCTTTTACGCGCAACAGCATCAGAAAAGCCCCAACCTGCTCGGCTGTGACCTTATCTTCCAGCACCATGCTCATTGATTCATAGGCTTCATCAACGGTTAAGCTGCGAGAGCCGTTTTTGCCTTTACCCAGAATGCGGATAAAGGGAGCAAATGGATGTTCTTCCTGCATATAAAACTCGAATAACAGCGGTTATATTGGTTAATGGGACGCTATTTTAAAGCGTAATAGAATAAAATTAAACCCCGATTTGAGTAGGTGATTCAGCTTTAAACCATCTGTATCAGCAGAATGATAAAGCCAATGACCGCTGCCAGAGGGACAATAAAGCCCATCCAGTCCTGCATCGTGCCTTTAGGCGAGTTTGCCACCGCATGCTTCATGCGTGGAAACATAAAAACAATCATACCGATAAGAAGAGCCGCGCTACCTATGGCTAGCCAGTCCATATTTATTGCCCCAAAAAGTAAATATTAAGTGTGTAGAAACAACTCGCCCCGGATAACCGGGGCGAGTCAGTCAGCTTTAGTGGGAGAGCTTAGTCATCGCCACCAAAAGCGCCCAGTAGATGCAGCAGTGCCTGGAACAGGTTCAGCAGCGAGATAAACAAGCTGGCTGTAGCCATAATGTAGTTGGTTTCACCGCCGTGAATAATGGAGGATGTCTGATACAGAATCATGCCGCTCATCAGCATCACAATAGCGCCACTGACCACCAGGCTCATAACCGGCATCTGCAAAAAGATATTGGCCAGAGCGGCAGCCAGTACAACCAGCATACCCACCATCAGAAAGCCGCCCATAAAGCTGAAATCTTTACGGGTTGTCAGTGCGTAGCCTGAAAGTCCCAGAAAGATAACACCTGTGCCACCCAGAGCCGTGGATACAATGGATGGATTTAGCGCAAGGTAAAAATTCATCATTGGAGCCAGTCCCAGCCCCAAAAGGCCCGTAAAGGCAAAAATAACCGGAATACCGGCTGTAGAATTAGCCGTGCGTGGCAGTACAAACCAGAGCAACACAATAGCGGCAATGGTAGAAACCAGTGCAGCACCGTGCCCAAGGTTCATGGACATGCCGATATAAGCCATCACACCGCTGAATACCAGAGTCATAGACAGCAGCAAATAGGTGTTTTTCAACACATTATTCGTTGCAAGAACCGATTCTTTGGTGCGGCCGATAGAAATGTTTGGATTGTTCATCTAAAGTTCCCATTCGATTTAGTTAATGATAAGTTAACTATTAGGTTAACACTGTAGATATGACAAGGTAAAGCGAATAATAGTTTCAACTTTTTTACTCAAGAGACTGGTTTTACTCAGAATTTTGCTGTATTCTTCGCGCCTCGACAAAATGCACAGTGCCTGGAGAGGTGGCAGAGTGGTCGAATGCACCGGTCTTGAAAACCGGCGTCGGTTTATCCCGACCCAGGGTTCGAATCCCTGCCTCTCCGCCATATTTAAAGTTAAAGAGCTGTCAGGTAGTGATTGACCCATCAGCGTGGATCTAAGTACACAACTTAGTCCACATTGATTACACTATTTTTCAGCTACTTTATTATCACTTTCCTCATCTA